>Ga0123357_10003200_pt1 | contig 18642 bp, 23 predicted proteins | sample TergutEmb28metaG_FD_89873 | JGI IMG/M metagenome (GOLD analysis project Ga0123357, IMG submission 89873) | Embiratermes neotenicus P4 segment gut microbial communities from Petit-Saut dam, French Guiana - Emb289 P4 | ecosystem: Host-associated > Arthropoda: Insects > Digestive system > Gut ...
AACATCCTGAACTGCCGATGGCCCTTCACAGACAGAACGTTCTGAACTGCAGATGACCCTTCACAGGCAAACATCCTGAACTGCCGATGGCCCTTCACAGACAGAACGTTCTGAACTGCAGATGACCCTTCACAGGCAAACATCCTGAACTGCCGATGGCCCTTCACAGACAGAACGTTCTGAACTGCATATGGCCCTTCACAGGCAAACATCCTGAACTGCCGATGACCCTTCACAGACAGAATGTTCTGAACTGCAGATGGCCCTTCACAGGCAAACACTGAACTGCAGATGGCCCTTCACAGGTCCCAACATAGAAGTTATGATCTACTTGCCCCTTCTTAAACCTCTTCATATTCTCGACAATGTTGAATTGTTGCCAGCGTTTTGAGAAGTTGATGGAGCCCTCTGGCAGCAGATCACTGTTTCCAATGTGCACAAATGTAAGGTCCTGCAGCACCAGGCCTCTGAAACAAAAATGCTCTTCACTTTATTATTCTACTTACAAGGATTCTATTCTTTTACCTTTTCAACATATAAATACAGCACAGTCTCTATGTCTGTGATCAAATGGGACAGATAAAACTGTTACAAGTAACAGAAACCATTTTCAATACAAAATGCCAGTCTGGTTTCAAAAACATGCGAAATACCAGTAGCAGAAATATATAATAGCTGCCAAAAAGCATAAAAAGCAGGGAAGTTTGTTTTCAATACTATACAAACATTTTGCAAGCTTAAAATACATTAAATGCTTCATGGACAGTCACATTCCAGGGGGCACAGAAGTCATTACTCTCACTTAATGAAATGCAGATTGACTGAGATGAGAGTGGTCTGTGCAATAGTAACAGAGAGGGGGAAGCTGACTTGCAGCCACATGGTCTGCGCAATACTAAGAGAGAGAGAGGGAAGTGGTCTGTGCCAATTCTCAAAAACCAACCACTGTCGAAACAATCGTATTAAAATGGGTGATATTTTTATTATTGGTAATTAATCAGTTCTTCAAACCAAATAAACATTTTACCTTGAAAACCTGTTTCAGTGTTTGTGATTCAAACACATGTGATGTTTAGCAGAGCAAATTAATGACCAACATCAAAATGCAGCCATACTTACACATAACCAAGTCATGATAAACACAAAACACTCACATGTATGGTATACAGGGTGGCTGTGTTTCTGCCAGCGCCTGCCTGTAGGCTCGGAAACTGGACGAGCTGTCAATGAGAGCACAATATTCCTTGAGCCCCTCTGTGATATGTTTTTGCCACTCCAGTCTTCGTATTGGTGCCGAATCAAGAGCAGACAGCAGAGCCAAATATGAGTTGAAGTTGTTTATCTTGCGAAGGTGTTTCATAATCTTGATAAACTTGACCACGTAGCGCTCCCGGTCCTTGGCTTCATTCTGCTCCAAAATCCTCGACCTTGCCCTTCATAAGTAACAAAAAACACTGTGACACACCAACAGGCCTGTAATTTGTGTATGACAGTTTTTAAACTACTTATATAAACACTCATCAAGACGGCATGGCACTGCATCCTGTCCTGATCAGCCCAATTAATATCTTCACATCTTATTTCTGTGTCATCAATTTTCATGCTATCTTGCCAATGTCACAACTCAGTGGCCAGCACTCCTCACTGACACTAGACATGTTCATCAAACAAGGTTCCCTAGCCTCTAGGTTTTGTGTTAATCACACACACTATTTCACAGTAGGAGGCAGCACCTGTAGTACCGGTAACATGCAACAGAAAGTCGAAGGTCAGCCAGCTGGACGCTATTCAGGGGTAAGTTGATGTACAATGCACAATACATAAAGAATATTTCTGTCTGGTCTTCAGGAAAGCAGAATAGATTACATACTTAGTTGCTTTTCTCACCAGTAGGACATCTTGTTGAAGTGTTCTGTGAAGCGTGTCAGGTTGGGGCTGCGCTCCTCATTCTGCTCCTGGGCCCAGATCAGAACCTCAGGAATCTCAATCTTCAGGAAGAGTTCAGCATCCAGCAGGGTCATCTGTTCAGCAATCTGTTCAGACTTGAAGTCCAGAAGCACTGCTTGCCTGCAGACACATATAATGCTGTCAATCTGTGGTGGACAATTTGCTACAGTGTCAACCAGGCAGACAAAACTTGTTACCTTGTATAAATACTCAGCGAGGGAAGCAACGTGCTAGAAGCACTGTTCAGCTGCTTTGTGTTGCACTTCTCTATTATCTTCACTCGCAAAGCCTTGGCCATTGTAAGGTCTCCACTGCACAGAAGTTGGTACACGAAGTCCATCAATGACTGCAGGAGCATACTATCTAGGTCAGACATCCTGCATACAATCACAGCATGCAATAGATTATATACATGGATTACAGACAATTAAGAGCAGTATATCACTTCCCCTGACATAGTGTTTGTCTATTAATTCTTTTGTCTGCATGCTACACTCCCACATAGAGTCACAGCATGCAGCACAAACTGATCTCAATCACTACACTTGGACTTGTCTCCAGACATACTAAAGGGTTGCCAGGTTAGTTGGTTGCCAGAAGTTCCAGAGCAACACCACTGTTGGTTACGTGCTATTAAGTGAAATAAAACAACATTCCTCACAGAATGCTCATACTGCACTACAGCACTAACACACTGAACCACAGAGTTGTGCACAGTCAAGGTCTAAACATCATGTACAATGTCAGGATGTCAAAAGGGGCACTAAATGAAATAAAAATGATGTACTGAGGCAAGACCACACACTCACATTCTTACCAAGAGAGAAGACACCAGTGCAGGTGAATCTGCTATCTGCTCACTCCATAACCCTCACTCTCATATGCTAGGCCATACATGTGGGGTACCATCCAGCTGCTATCAGACTCTAATAGCATTTTATGAAATGCAATACTGCATACAGAAATCAAACAACTTGCAGCAGATGAAGGAATGAGGGCAAACGGTAAACAATGTTGTTGTGCTGCTACTTCATTGTCTCTAGATTAATCAACATGTAATACTTGTCAGGTATTTTGGTATGTGGTGGAACTATTTCTCTCAGCTATTGAATGTACATAGGGTTAATGATGTTAGGCAGACAGAAATACACACAGCAAAACCACTAGTGCAAGAGCTGAGTGCCTTTGAGGTTCAGTTGGCTATTGAAAAGCTAAAAAGTCACAGATCACCAGGTATTAATGAAATCCCAGCAGAATTGATTTAGGTACAGGATAGAACAATTCGCTATGAGATCCAATGTGGAATAAGGACAAATTTCCTGAGAAGTGGAATGAGTCTATCACTGTACCTATCTATAAGAAGGGTGGAAAAACAGACTGTAGTAATTATATAAGCATATCACTTTAGCCAACTACATACAAAATTTCATCCAACATCCTGCTGTCAAGGTTAACTCCATATGCAGAGGAAATTACTGGGGATCATCAGTGTAGGTTTCAATGCAACAGGTCAACTGCTGATCATACACTGTGCATTGGTCAAATACTTGAGGGGAAAAAAAAGGGACTCCCATGACGCTGGTAAGGCTAATAAAAATGTGGATGAATGAAACATATAGCACAGTCTGGGTAGGCAAGAATCTGTCTGACATGTTTCCTATTAGGAATGATTCGATACAAGGAAATGTTCTTTCACCAATACTCTTCAACTTTGCTTTAGAGTACACCACTAGGAGGGTTCAGGTAAACAAGGATGGACTTAAATTAAATGGTACACATCAGCTTCTGGTTTATGCTGATGATGTTAATATATTGGGAGGAAGTGTACAGATGATACAGGGAAAACACAAAAGCTTTGGCAGTGGCTAGGAAGGAGATTCGACTAGAAGTAAATGCTGACAAAACTAAGTACATGGTCATGTCTCGAGATCAGAATTCAGGACGAAGTCACAGTATAAAGATTGATAATAGTTCCTTTAAAAGGGTGGAAGAGTTCAAATATTTGGCAACAACCTTAACAAATCAAAATTCTATTGAGGAAAAAATTAAGAGCAGACTGAAGTCAGGGAATGCTTGTTATCATTTGGTGCAGAATCTTTTGTCTTCCAGTTTGCTATCCAAAAATTTAAACATTAAGATATACAGAACTATAATTTTGCCTGTTGTACTGTAAGGGGTGTGACACTTGGTTGCTCGTACTGAGGGAGGAACATAGGCTGGGGGTATCTGAGAATAGGGTGTTGAGGAGAATATTTGGGCCTAAGAGGGACAACATAACAGGGGAGTGGAGAAAGCTACATAATGAGGAGCTTAATGATCTGTACTCTTCACCCAATATTGTTTGGGTGATAAAATCAAGAATAATGACATAGGCAGGGCATGTTGCATGTATGTGGAAGAATAGAGGTGTATAAAGGGGTTTGGGGGGGAAACCTGAAGGAAAGAGACCACTTGGGAGACCCAGGCATAGATGGGAGGATAATATTAAGATGGATCTCCAGCAAGTGGGTCATGGGGGTATGGACTGGATCGAGGTGGCTCAGGATAAGGACAGGTGGCAGGCACTTGTGAACGGAGGAATGAACCTTTGGGTTCCATAAAATGCGGGGAATTTCTTGACTGGCTGAAAACTGGTTAGCTTCTCAAGAAGGACTCTGCTCCATGGAGTAAATAAGTAAGTAAGTAAGTAAGTAATACTTGTCAGAGGGTGCCAAACCACATCACACTCACGTGAGGTCACTGACAACACGGACTAGAAGGGAGAATGCTTCTCGGGCTGCCCGCTGCTTCACCACATCCGAAGAGCAGCTGAATCGTTCATGTCTGTGACACAGCTTCCGAATCAAATCCAACGGAGAGAGAAACGTGCGATATGTAGTGAGAAACGCCTCTTGGTACAAGAAGTCTACAGAATAACACAACGTGAAACAGCTCAGTTAGTATCTACGTACTAAAGAAATCTCTCAACAGCTTATCATACAGCATTGACAAAGTAAAGCATAAATGGCAAAATACAGTAGAGGAAATGTAACATTAAGTATACAGTAAGGAATGGATTGTCACTGTGGTGACCAGGGTTGGTGATCAGTTCCATGAACCATCTACTGGGATCTGCACTGAATCAAACAGTTCATTCATTAATTAATGAAATAAAAATATTGAACACAGGAACACGCAGTATATGCACACTATGGCAACAGTAAGATGAGACAGCAGACCGGTCTGTTGCAAGGAAACAGGGGGTAAATTAGACAATTAACACCGGGGAGGAGTATATATGAGTATCAGTAGAGACAAATATCATATCAACTGTGCAGTGAGATTCATACCTGTCTCATTTTCCTCTTCAGTTCCACAAGCATAAAAAGAGGAGAAATACATTTCAGAATTTGGTATGTACTGGAACAGACTCCTGCAATATTATCTAGAAACCGCAACTCACCATTCTTGTTTGCTTTCGTAGCATGTATAATAAGTGCATCGGGATGTCCGCCGCGGACATCAGGCCCCTCTTCGTCAGGCTTCCTGAAGACTAGATATTTTGTGATGTCCAGCTGCTCCAGCGGCTCTGTCTCACTCTGTTTCACTGGAGTGCTGTTGGCAGTCAGCTCCTCACTGCTGCAATGGTAACAGTCCGTCAGTATCAGGACTGCTCTCACACGTTTGACAATATACAAACACTTCAGAAATGACAACTATTTAATCCTTCCCACTTCACGCTCCACTTGTACACCTGCTGCAGATATGTGCATGCACAGTATTGTGTTGCAGCACACATACAGGTGTGTTATCCTCTCTGACCAACACACAAATGACAGAATGCTATTTCTCCGTTGTGCATGCTTCCAGCAAGGCAGCATCACTGCACACAGTGCCAGTCTGACACACACAGCAAACACTTGTTACACCTTCAGCTGTACCCAGTAGGGTCTGAACTGTTTTAAATTTTTAAAGTTTTCTTGTACATTACACAAATATGTCAATTTAACGCTACAGTAACACTGTCCCCCCACTGACTTACGCACTGTCTTACCTGCACACTATGCAGGGTGTGTGCAGTGCCACACATTCTTAACACTGACACTAGACGAACTGAACAGTCATCTTCGTGCTCCAAACACTTTAACCCCAGACTAATAGTCCACTATAACCCTAGGAGGCTAGGTGGGTTCCACAGCTGTTGTGATTGCGTTGCATGTCATCATCCAGCCAACAGCCATTTCAGCTTCTTTAATTTAATTACAGTCAACATAAACATACCCACCATACAGAAACACCAGAAATTCTTGAAGGATATACCATTCTGCAATGTGATGCTGTGTTATTGGGCAAGTAGTTGAATGTTTTGAAGGATCGCAGCACCTTCATCTTCGGGGCCAAACAGTCCTGCTTGAACCTGAATGTGAAGGCAACGTAAACAACAACTTGCCCAGTGATGTAGCGTCACAACTGAGAGAAACAGTGCCTTCAGCAACACCACTGTCAGACATCAAATCTCAAACCAGTAATTATTACTGGACAATAATGAGGCTGGTGTAGAAGGAAACAAAGTTACATTCATGCCTTTTCAACAGAATGGCAGATAAAATTGCAGCATAAAAGAAAAGCAATAATTCCTCTGTAAGAGTGCGGAAGTTCAAATAGTTGGGAACACACTAATAGATCAATCACATTCATGAATAAATTAAGAACTGACTCAATTCCTGAAGTGCTGGCTACCACTTAGCTCAGAACCTCCTGTCTTCCATGAGATACCTACAAATATATGGATTAAAATACGCAAAAATATAATTCTAGCTATTATTTTGCACAACCGTGACACTCGGTTTCTCACGTTAGTCAATACAGTGAATAATCCAGGTTCCTACATATAAGGAAGAACAATACAATGATTCTGTAGAACAGAGTGTGAGGCAGTGAATTGGACTGAGCTGAGTTTAGGACAACAGCTAGTGGAGCTGCACTGCTGCTGACATTTGCATTTAAAATGTCTAGTTATTATGCAGAAGAAGTTGGGAGGTTCAACTGAGCTGTAGCATGTGACTACTAATGCCACTGATAAAGAACCTTGTCTGACTGTTGTCCACATGTGACTACTAATCCCACAGATACAGAACCTTGCCTGACTGGTGTCCACATGTGATTACTAATGCCACAGATACAGAACCTTGTCTGACTGGTGTCCACATCTCCTGAAGTGTGGTGCAACTTTGGGTGCAGATCCTGCTGCAGCCTTGAGGTTGGGGGAGGTGATACTGGTGGGGGACTTGCTGCTGACCTTACATTGGAAACGCGGCTGCGTTTTGGAGGCAGGGCCGGTGGCTGTACAGATGTCTCCTTCAGAGGGGAATTGAGCACATCAGTGCTGAAACAGACATTGCATTTAGATAGCCATGTGCAACTGATGTCACCACACACACTGCACTGATACAGCTGTATACAGGATAAATTCACTAACTAATGTACATCACAGTGCACCTACCTTCCTGGGAGCACCCCTGAACTGAGGGATGAAACCATGGAGAAGGAACATGACTGGGTTGATGTCAGTGATAGTTCCTGCTGCTGCCACTCGGCCTGCAACAAGTTGTAGGTGTGTACCGAGTGGCGCAGGAACTCACTGGTGTTGTTTGGATGTGCGCAGTTTCCGAACATCTCCATGTATGCCATTACTGCAACAGCAGGCCAACAAATACATCTCACTCTCTCACAAGGCATTTCGACTTTGCAGTGGCTACTGTTGATATTTCCCCCTCAAAATTATTTATTTTTGTTCTTCTCATCTGAGCAACACGAAGTACTTATTTTTCTGTACTGAGTTGTGCAGGGTGTGTAGCAACAGCAGCATTGCCCACTCTACAGCAAGCAGTCCAGCAAAAAGAGTACTCTGTGTAAATTCAGCTTAACACAACTCCCCCCTCTCACCACCACCACCACCACAACAAAAATAACATGCACAAATTCCAAAGCATCTGACCACATCAGATCCTCCAATTACTCTCTTACTTCATCGCCTGTGATAGCAATTTCCTGTCAGCTACTTAAAACTAATTTTATCCCCCCCCCAATAAGTGAACACATTTCACAAACACACAAAAAAATGAACTAAAAATGCATGTTTTTCTCAGTCAGAACACAACCTTATTATTTGACAAATCAGCTACATGTTGTGGCTGCTATCATTACCCACCATCACGCTGATCCCAACAATAAAAACACAAGGAAATAACGCACCTGTAGTATTGGTTGGACACCTCGGACCTTACAGATGTGTTGTATACAGCACACAGCGTGCATAATATGTGTACTGGGAAGTACTGAATGATGGGGTTTAGAATGTGTAGTTGTGAACTGTTGTATACTGCACATTGTTGCAGCTGCATATTGATTGTACTGTTTGTAAAATTGTAAAATGTGATAATTAAAATAAGTAGGCATATTGGGTACAAATTGTGGAGTTGGCTAGTGTATGTGTGTCCTGTTGTCAGCTGTACTTGTGTGGAGGGGATATGTTTGAGTGTAGATTATTTTTGCTCAAGAAGTAAGAATCCACTTAATAATGCTGTTGGTTTTATGTCAGACTTGGGAATAGTTTATATGCAGATTCGTGTATGTTTTAGCACATATTGCAAACAGCGTTATTTCCTTGCGTTTTTATTGTTGGGATCAGCGTGATGGTGGGTAATGATAGCGGCCACAACATGTAGCTGATTTGTCAAATAGTAAGGTTGTGTTCTGACTGAGAAAAACATGCATTTTTAGTTTGCTGTAAACACAACAGTGATGATTCACATTCAGATGTCAACTGATAAATTGTTTTAAATATGTTAATTAAAATAACAATAAGCACATCTCACTTTTTTGCTGTTCCCTTAAGGTCATGATAATGCTCACTTTTGTTTGTTTGTGTTCTTCTCTGAATGTGTGTATTTTTAAACACTTTTAAACAATGGTCTGAAGATTCAAGTCTTACAGGACATGACTCTTTTGTTGTTAGGTGTGTACTTTCTGATGTTTTTAGGGGTCATGGTGCCCTTGCAACAGTACGAACTACACACACTGCACAAAACAATGCAACATACCAGAAGACTCAAATCTTCAGTGACACTGCAGTGAGAACGCCAAATCATGCAGTAACTGTGTTACCTGCAGATACAGGTACAGAGGCCTCTTCATACATTTATTTAGTTTCTTTGTTGTGTTTTTTAAATCTTTGTGTATTATTCTTTGCGCATGAAGACACCACCTTCTTCAGTAAAACCAAGCTGCATGAGACCCAGTGAATATTGTGGTCACAGTGCAATGGGATGCAATGTCTGCAGTGCCAGTGTTACAGCAGTGTCCTACCCTAACAATGGAGCCACAGGTGATGTGTTACTGCAACCTTATGGCAGATGCATGCATGGGGAGATTTCTTACAGCCTGGAGTATGAGAGGCATGGATGATGGTGGGAGCAACGTTGTGTGTATACAAATATGAGTCCATGTGCTTACCTCACTACATCATTTACACTCCACAATGCCCCTTCTGACATGCAATTCAATACACACAACATCATTTCATGTCCCTGAAAGTAATTTTGTTGTTTCCTATCTTAGACAGTGCCAAAGTGTAGCACAAGTATTCTGAGAAGCACAGTGTTTCTGCTTGGTTAACAGCAGGCAACACAGAACAATATGCAGTCTATAACCATGTGTAATCTAGCAACCTGATGAGCCTCTAGTATCACCTGTCGGCAAATTCAAACAGGGTGACTCTAAGCAGTTCTTTGTCTAGTGCCACAGGACAGGGACTGGACTCTACTGTGTATCCCACATCACAACAGACTGTATCAACTGGCTTCAAATCTTAAAGCTGGAGAGGAACATATGAAAATGTAATATTTGTTCACCTAAATAATAAAACAGAGCCACGAACATTAGACACAATTATGTTGTTCATTTTGTGAAATGTTACAATTACGCAGAACCCCCAGCTGTGGGTGCTGCTGACACCACAGCAAACTCACTGATGTTTTAAGAAAAACAAATCACAGATCCACAAGTTTTGTTCACATCAACACATTCATAATTTTTGTGCTTCTAGAAAAACAGGAACAGTGACCATGAGGTCAGGTGTGTCAACTTCAGGACCACTAAAATCCACCTACACTCAGCAAGTGAAAATGGTCATGTTATGCCATCCACACCTGATCCCTTCATTCCTGCTAACAATCAAATGTGTCTCAAACGCATACCGTCCTACACAATACATACATCAATTCATCTTCCCATCATGACCATTGTAACTGACTCTACAATTATGAAGGCAAGAATAATTAAAATGTATAAGAAGATTTTAAAAATAAGGTAAAGAACACTCTGATGCCCAGAACCGTATTCTGCCTTCAATGTACACACAGCGCGCACACACACACACACACATAGCAGATGGTACACATCAGACTTCCACACGGCCACCATTTGCATTGACATATTTGTCCTACTTTATCACTGAGGTTTGTAAGCTGGCATAGCAGATGTCAGCGTGAAGTGTAGCCATGGGGTGAGAATGCGATTCACATTGGCATCTGGTGCAAACTACTTGCCAGCCAGATGCTTCTTAAGGGGCCCAGGTGCAAGACTGGGATGGTAGACAGGGCAGTCCATAACCTCTCAACACAGCACTGTAACGAGCCACAAGTGTCTAGTTGTATGGGCCCAGCGGCTTCCTTAAGAAGCACCTGGCTGGCAAGTGATTCACAATGTATGCTGTCACACAGCCATGGTGGTGCAAATGTTCAGATGTCAATGCTTGTGCGTGTGTGCGTGTGTGCGTGTGTGCGTGTGTGGAGGGGGGTGTGGGGGGGTTTGTGGGTGTGTGTGTGTGTTGTGTGTGTGCGCGCGCCATCTGCTAGCATGTGGCATGTGTAAAGTTCTTGGTATCAGAGCATTCATTTTCTTACAAGCCTCTGTATTGCATAATTTAGTGTCAATACACAAGGAAACGAACAAGACAACAGCTAGTCGCTAGCTGTGCGATGACACGTAACCAATAGGCACGCATTATTCACTTCCTCACACAACTTGATATGACACAAGGTTCAAGTGTCTGTATCGTTTTAGTGACACTTTACGATTTCTGTAGCAAGGCAAACAAAATACACAACTGTACATTCGCTGCACTGTACATCGTGATACACGTACACGAGAAAGACCAACAAGATGCACACTTTATATTAATAATTTATTTCAATTAAATTATCCTCGACATGTTTCAAACAAATGACTGTTCATCATCAGGAGGTCTGTACCAGCAGCTTACAGTATTTTACCATGCATCTTTATGAGGAATCTAGTTGTTGACACGATCCGATGCATGTATGAATATCTACACTTATCTCTTTATTTTTCAACACAGTCCCCACCAAGATCAAGGCATGTGTCCAGTCATGTGACTAATTTGTTAACATCTGCCTTGCAGAATTCTGTGCCCTGCGATTTCAACCATCTCATAACAGCTGTTTTCATGTTGTTGTCACTTGCAAATTCATGGCCACAAATATGATCCTACAAAGTGGGAAAGAGGTGAAAATCACTCAGTGCCAGACATGGGCTGTATGGCAGATATTCCAAGACTGTCCACCTGAAGCACTGCCAGAGTTGTGTGTTGCATTTGTGATATGGGGCTGAGTGTTGTTGTGCATGAGTTAGACACCTGTGGTGAGCAGTCCAGGATACTGTTGTTTAATGGCTGCTCGTAACCATTCTAGGGTTGCACGTTATGTCACTGCATTGACTGTTGTGGCATTTTCCATGAAATCCACCAACCATACAACCTGGTGGTCCCAAAACATCACAGCCATCACTTCACAAGCAGATTGGTCCAACTTGAATTATTTGGATTGCGGGGACTCGGGATGTTGCCAGTCCATGCTTGCACATTTTGTCTCCAGGGGTGACAGTGAACCGACATCTCGTATCCACTGACAATGCGTTTGAGGAAATCATGACCATGAATGGAATACTGTTAGAGGAAGGAGAGAGCACTACAAATTCTTTGCAGCTTGTGGTCTTCTGATAGTACTCACAGAACCCATCACACATAAACTTGTGGAAGCCTAACTCCTGAATAATTCTGCTTATTGTCCCGTGCGACAGACCCTCATCATGCTCAAGCACACTCAGTCACTCTTCTGCTATCCCAGATTGCTGCTTAAACATGCACTTTGTTCTCAGGCTGCCTGCTGTTGTCAGTATGCCACTTCTCTCATAATCCATTGTCCTGATGTGACCGGATGTGAACTCTAAACACCATTTCACCACATTTTGATGACTCAACACTTCTTCCTCATAAACTTCGATTAACTGACGATCAATACCAGCTGCAGAACGTGCCTAGCCTGCACAATCAAATTACAGCGCAGACCTCCTCTTTGGACCACTGTTTCAGTCAAGTCGCCATGTTTAACTAATAGCGAGTACCTTGCGTGAAGTTCGATGTGCTGCCAACTGCCACAGCGTACCAACCAATACTACTACATTCCCCTACAACAGATCAAGTCACTCTAGGCCCCATTAAAATTAAAATATACATGTTGTAAACTTATTTTTGGACTGCCCTTCATGTATTATTTTAAAAAGTAGCTGCATGTTTCAGTCACATGACCATCATCAGGTCATCATATAATATTAAAAAGAATATAATTGAAATAAATGAAAAAAAAATGTGCATCTAGTTGGTTCTTTCTCACAATGTACAGTACGACGCACGGTTATGAAAATGTGAACTTTATTAAAAAGAAGATAAAATGTAATACAGGCTGACCCCTGTACCCACGGATTCAGTATCCGTGGTTTCAGTTATCCGCAGTTTACCGGGCCTGAAAAAAAATTTGGAAAATTAATGAAATAAAGGGTTCATAAGTTTCAAAACGCGCGCCAAGGGAGAACGGACCATATCATGGTGAAATGCAGCAGCCCAAATGTGCCCAGTACTTGACTCATCTTCCTTTGTCCCCATACCCAAGCTTCCACTCAAACTTGCCACCATTCTGCTTCTAGCGTTCTCACTGTTCGATTTAGTTGCCATGTTATCACAGTGATTTTGTTCAGAAAGCCCTTATTCACCGTAATAATGGCCCCAAAGCGTAAGAGTAGTGATGCTGGCAGTGCTTCCAAGCCTAAGAGAAGCCGTGATGTCCTTTCCATTGGTGAGAAAGTGAAAATTCTGGATATGATTGAAATAAAAACAAAATCGTATGCGGAGATTGCCAGGTTGTATGGCAAGAACGAATCTTTCATTCGTGAAGTGATGAAGAATAAAGAAAAAATTTCATTGCTCTATCGTCTCTTGAGGATTTGGCTAAAATGTCAGAATCCCTTACTTCCATACGTATGAGAGAGACAGAAAGTACACTGCAAATGTACAATGCAGTGTACAGTACACTTTATTATTACTTTATTTAACATTGGTAATGCCTCACTGTGCGTAATTTATCAATTAAACTTTACTGCATTTATGTATGTTACATGAATATCACATTATATCATGTTATATATAGCATTTGGTATTATCTGCAGTTTCATATAACTGCAGTAGATTCTGAAACATGTTACCTGCGGATATGGGGGTCCGCCTGTACATATAAATTCATCATTCTGATTTTACTCTGTGAGATCCCACAAGTTCACAATTATTACAGTGAAAAAAAATTGTAAAATTGCATCAGTCAGTTGGTGGTAGATTGATATTGATGATGATGATGATGATTATGATGATGATGACGACGACAAAGTTTACATGATTTTTTGCCAGATGTGTATTTTTCTTACATTAAATTAGTTAAAACCAATGGGTAAAGTTGCTGGATAAAAGTTTTTAGATACTAAGATTTGTTACAAGTTCTTGTTATCATTATAGAAAGAAATCGGAGTCACATATATCAGGTAAGTATTGTATGCTGTTTGGATGTCTGTATGTATCATGTCGAATGCAAGGGAGGTGGCGACACAGAAGTACGTCCGGTTGTTTTTGTCACATAATGCTTCATCTGATATTTACTCTCTGCTCTTTTCTTTCACTATTATATGGTTTCTGCTTGATATTTGGGGTTCTCGATTGATGCTTTTAAGGTGCTGGATGGTACCAGCGTGTGCATTTTTCAGGTACCATCTGATGACCTGACTGATAAGACAACTATTGCTGTCAGAAACAAGAATCCCAAATATCAAGTACAGACCACATGACAGTGGGAAAGGGGCAAATTAATGAACATCAGATAAGGGACATGTGACAAAAACAACCAAGGCATATAAGTAAATTTTGCTGCATAGTTCAATAAGAAAATACTCGTCTTAATTTCAATTTCATTTCATTTTACCTTGATTAGCAATAGTGGACATATTTACAGACTTCTGCGTTACCAACACCCCTACATTCGGTGCGATATACACAAACCATCTCATGAACACAAAATATGCAGCTGACAACTAGGACTTCGAACTTCTTCATACAAATGAGCACAAAAACTTAAAGAACACAAATATTTAATAACATTTATCCAGCAATTTCACCCATTAGGTTTTTTAAGTAATTTAATGTTAAAACATATATCTGGCCAAAAACTCGTGGCAACTCTACAAACCGTCATTGAGCTACAGACTGACTGACCCAATTTTACAATTTTATCACTGTAATACTTGTGAGCTTGTGGGATCCCATAGAGTAAAATCAGAATGATGAATACATGTGTGTGCGTGTATATATATATATATATATATATATATATAACACTGCACCTCATAAACTGTGCTTGTATGAGATTTCACGTTCTCACAGCAGTGACTATCATAATTACAGCCTTCTGGGACTTGTCACCATGCAGCTTAGCAGACAGGTACCAACATCCGCAGAAACCTGCACCTTACCCTGAGTAGGGTGGTATGCTGTTCCTCGAAATGTTGACACCCACACACCAAACTACAACATATTACATCCTGCAACAGCATTTGACCTGAACCATGCCTGTCCACGTTCGTTCCTCACACACACTGTGGAAAAGACAGACAACTAAACAAGCATCTACAGTGGTGCTTGACACACAACAGCAGCCCAAAGAATCATACCCATATGTGAGAGGTCAAGGGGTCAGATCTCAACTCAACTGCAGACTGTCTGTAAGTGGTCACCTCAATCCCTCCATGCAAATGCTGTTACCCCTTCCTTCCACATTCTCATATTCTATCACTGGCAAATAACTTATGCAGCTGATACATCACTGTTAAACAATCACTACAGTGACTAGACTGAGGGCTTGACAGCAGACAATCAGTGTCTGATTCTCAACAAAGGCAGAGAATCCCCCCCCTGCCTACAAGCTTTGGAGCCCAGCCAACTTCCTATTGCATAGGTACTGATGGTTCTTTCCTTGAGAGGTCAAGAGTTCAATTAGCTGAGATGTGAAGGCAATTACACACCTCCATATATTGCCAAAGTTATGAGTGTACAGAGCTACACCTTCTCTCCCCCATGTCTTCATGGTATTCAGTTCTCCTAACACACACAGAAAAACAGTGCAGAATGCAAGTGGGACCACATCAACAAAAACAGCACTACCAACACTAACTGCAACAGAAAGGGGTGACAATGGGGTGCAAGCACTTACCAGAGTAAGCCACTGATTGGAACACTGAGAAACAAAGACAAGTGAGTTAGTCAACAGTGGGACATCATAATGAGGCACAGCACACAGTTGCAGGGGCTGTCCTCAGTACAGACTCATCATTTTATAAACACAAATACAATGATAAGACACTCACTGTGTTTCTTTTTCAGTGGCAGTGGTGGTGGCTTCCCGTCAGGACTTTGACAGCTAGCATGTTGCAAGGTCTGTGCCTTGTGCAAGCTGCAACTCTGAACGTGCTGTTCATGATGAAGCTCTTCTGCCATGTCAGATGGAACGTTGTCATATGTGGACAAATGTCTGTCTCGACGCTGCCTTTGACGTGTCTTCTCTGGCAAGGCAGGAGGGATGGCTAGCACAGAGATACCATCAGGAGAAACACTGCTGGGCGTGTCACTATGCACACTGTGTTCTGCGTGTTGGGAGGAGGATACTTCAGATGACAACACTAGCCTCTGAGTTTGTGATGCACCCACACTGGACTCCATGGTGGTACGATGTACATGCCATATCTTGTTACAAGTTGATTCGGTGCTCATGTATGATGCTGCGCTCTGCTGCGAAGAGGCATAGCTGTGACTTGAACTGCGCAGGGAATGCATGGATACAAATCCTGATTCTGCATGTGAAGAAGACAGCTTGCCAAGTGAAGTGTCAGATCCTGTAAATATTCAAACAAACAGTAAAGGTAAAGGTAAAGCAGTCCCGTTACAGGCCTGGAGTGTTCCAGGAAGTTAAGGTTCCCAGATTTCATGACAATGGCACAGGCTGGTGGTAAGGTTGTCAGCCTTTCGCACCGGCCACCTTTACCCCCAGGAAATACTCCTGGTACTCATTTCTGTTAGAGGCTGAGTCGATCTCAGGGCCATAGTGCGATCGGAAGGATTTTATGTCAATGAAAAATCCCACTGACACCAGCAACCTTCCAATTTGTAGACAGTTTAATTCCTAATCACACTTCTATATTTTGAACACAAAAAATAAGAAAAAAAGTACAAAAGGGTCTTGATATTCACATTCAACATGGAACGATACAACCATTAGGAACAATGGAATCCACTGTCAATATAAAACACCTAAAAGTTATGAAATACCAGAAGTAAGAACACATGATTTTATAAAGCATAAGAAGCATGAGAGGTTGCTTTTAACAACAACACAATACAGTACTTGTGTACTAAATGAAATAACACAGAGTTTGAGACAGTTCAAAGTGAAGCCAACTCAACAACCATGTGGTTTCAATGCCTATTTGTTGGAACCACTCACAAACAGTCTAAATGATGGTATTAAAACGACTACCATGACAGGCTAAAACCCCAACAACTGAGCATACCATTGTCTCAGCTTCTCAAGTGAGACATGCAAGTCAGTACTCTGGAGTGAATGACTGCCTGCCTTCATATTCAGAAAGTGAAAGACATAGATAGCAGGTCACTCCAAACTGGTCAAAATGACTGTACCTCAGTATGAACCTCCAAGACACAGCAACTCAATACACACATTGACTTTCCAAATACACATTTCAGCATTGACCCAAGCAGTCCCCATCAATATAACTACCACAAAGGTCAACGCAGGCTCATCACCTAGAACTGTGCCTGGAGCATTAGGAGGCAGATCTGTGCTGAACAATGGCGACTTTCTGGTCGAGTCAAGCTGCTGCATGTCCGGGTGCTGACTAAGGAGAACAGACGTAGATGCAGCACTTTTATCATGGCTACATATCTGCTCCGTAGATGTACTTGACGAACTGTCCCAGCAGCAACATGAGGCGCTGCCATTCAGCACCAGTGCTGGGCCTGCCCACAAAGACACAGTTATTAGAACATGCAACATGAGGTGCTGCCGTTCAGCACCAGTGCTGGGCATGCCCACACAGATACAGTCATTACAACATGCAAGATTTGAGACTTTAACAGTAGTATTGCTGATGATTCACCTGCTAGCACATGGCCCTGTGTCAATGCATGAGTGGCTTCTAACATTTCAAAGGTATTGTGTTCCTCTGAGAGTGACTGAAGTGACGGTGACACAGTGCTTCAAAATGTTGTTAACCACTCACCCAATAACACAGCATAATATTCTAGAAGACTTTAATCCTTGCTGCAATACATAACTGAAACTCTGATACTGCCACGCCTAATTGATGCAACAATCACCTTGTGTCAGGATGTTGTCACTGGGAAACACACACTCCTCCACCGAATCCATCAACACTTGTATCTCCTCTTCCTCACGAGAATGATTCAGCACAGAGTCCAAGCTACCAGCAGATGCACTTAACAGCGACGATGTGTCCTCAGGGGATTTACTGCGCAGACTGATGCAGTCACAGCTTGCCACAAGCCCAGACACCTGAGTGCCCCCACTGGTGTTACTGCTACTGTTGAGTGTGTCCGTCATGCTGACAGAACTGTCCTTGAGTGCCAATGTGTCTAGCTGCACATCAGACTGATGGTTGTGGAGTGGGCGGGTACGCTGCTTGGGGGGAAGTGGAGGTGGCTCACTACAGGGTGTATCACAACTGTCAGACAAGTGATGAACTCTGAAAGGGAACCAGAGAAGCAAGCTGCTGTAAACTATCAAAAACAAAGTTGACATCAATGACAAAGACTTTACTTGTTGTTACAAACGGACAGTAAGACAGGCAGTCCTTGTTTCACACTGCCTTAGACAACACTGTTTCATTTGAAAAATGACAAACTTTAGAGACCAAGAGATTACCTAAATGTTGCCTGCACTCCAATTAACAATATTTCTTCAATATCTTCAAAAGCCACACTGTCAAGTAAAAAAGGTAAATCAGTCCCACTACAGGCCTGAGGTGCCCAGAGGGTTCCATGAAGTTAAGGTTCCCACATTACGTGACAATGACCCAGAATGGTGGTAAGGTTGTCAGCCTTACGCACCGGACATTTTTATCCCCAGGAAATACTACTGGTACGCATTTCTGTTAGAGGCTGAGTCGACCCCACGGCCATAGTGCGATCGGAAGGATTATGTCAATGAAAAATTCCAATGACACCAT
>Ga0123357_10003201_pt1 | contig 18636 bp, 12 predicted proteins | sample TergutEmb28metaG_FD_89873 | JGI IMG/M metagenome (GOLD analysis project Ga0123357, IMG submission 89873) | Embiratermes neotenicus P4 segment gut microbial communities from Petit-Saut dam, French Guiana - Emb289 P4 | ecosystem: Host-associated > Arthropoda: Insects > Digestive system > Gut ...
AATTACAAACATAGCTAGACCGAGTGAACGGGCAAAAAAAAAAAAAAAAAAAAAAGTTTCGATTTCTAATCTGAATATACGATGTCTGTCTGGCTAAGCGGTTGTTACATTAGTGTCAAACGATATTGTACATTATAACGGTTGGATGGCTATACTTTCATGTAAGAGGGCAAAATATCGCCATAACCTAACTAGCACCTGCATACCCACATGTTTACCTACACAAAAATGTAACGTTACTTACTTCCTGCACACCACCTTCATGTTGCTGAGCCATAGCCAGCAACATACCATCAAACTGTTCAGGATCATTTACAGGCATTCTGCCCTTCGTACAACCGTCTTAACAGCACAAAAAATAATCTCAAGCTTTCCTAAGCATGCACACAACTTTCTCGAAATATCTGTCAGGGTCTCGTCGTTCTCCTTGGCAACGCCATCGAATATATAAAAATGGATAAACTCATGGGTACTAGACAGAAAGTTTCAACCTTTTCAACGCAAGAAAACCGTGGGTTCGTAACAAATCCGTGGTTCAAATCACGGATAACAGGCATGCAGCAGCTTTATAGCAGGCATCGCACACCCCACCTGCGTAAAGGAACGAACAGGTGACCTGGTGTTAGCGTGTCTATGCGCAAGTGAGTGGGAAGTATGATGCCGTTAGAAGCGGTAGGGTTGTTGACTTTCTTCCCATTGGCAGAAGTGGGAGGGATAAGCGTGGAACGTAGGTGTGAAGTCGTGTTTGGCGTGATGTTGGTGAATTGGGTGTGAGGAAAATTTGAATTGGAAGGCAAATACTAGCATGAAATATTCTAACTTATTGCGAGATTCATAAAAAAAAAGAAAATCATTGAAATATTCTCTGACACTGTTGGGTTATATGTAGCTAAAATGCAAGACGTAGGCTGTATACCTGGGAAGTACACACAAAACCGGTACACAAGGTCATCTGTAATAGTTGTTACGCATTATCTCGAAAATACGTTAAATGCGGTTGGTCTTTTTGTTAGGGACACATATATACAGTAATCAGCTGCAGTTTGTACACCCATGTTTGAATGCAGTTAGAAGGCTGTATTTAATGTCATGCTAAACTTTCACCGACATAAACGGTGATGACCTCATTTCGTCCCGTAGCCTTTCAGGTGATCCTTTTCTCTAACACTGCCTGAGGTTTACAAAATGTCATCTGTTGGTCTGACTATTTGCAATAAATTCCTACTTCGAAATGTCACTCATACTTCGTACGCAGTTAGAACAGGCAGTGGAGGGTTACTTTGGATGCCGTTGCTTCAAAAATACACTGGAATTGCAGTGGTACAGTTAAATCCAAGAGGATTTTGTACAGGAAGAAAGAGGTATAGTGCAGTTGGAAAACTAGCACAGAATCAGAAGCCAGACTGGAATAAGGCAGTGTCAGAAGCTGAGAAAATAGTGGGTTATCCAACCTCATTTTTGAGCTTACGGTGGCTTTTAAGTGATGAAATTGCAAATGTGGCTCTCCATTTGCGTAAACTAGTCGGTTCAAATCATCCCTTGTTAAAAACTGCAAAGTAAGTATATTGACAGCATGAGTTACATGAGAACAGTAATATGCAGCACTGAAGTGTTCCTTTTATTTGACTAAGTTCAGTATGTAATAAGTTTTAAGTTTTTGAATATGTACAATGACTGAGGAATGATTAGCTTCACTTTTAGTGATCTCGCTTAACAAGGCCAATGGAACTCACCACAATACAAGCAAAAGCTGAGAGTGGTAGAGCCTCATGTTCTGTGTGGCTGAGGTTCTAGCTGACCACAAATTCCCCAGTTTGGAACTCCCTTTTTACGGAGCCAGGTGATAACTGAAAATCCTGATAAAAGTAGCATATTATACTTATCTAAAGCTCACGACTGCAAGCAAGCTACTCTAAGAAATGGGTTGGACTGGCTTATGAATAATCTTTGTGTATTCTGTGCATTCTAGTACAGTGTTTTTGACTAAACCATTTAATCATATGTACACCCTGTCCCTTTCATGCTACCATGTTTGGGTGCTCTGTGGTTATTCAGAGACTACATAGAAGCATGGACTTCTGCAGAACAGAGTTTAAGGTTGTGTCATTTGTAAGGATATATGAAAATTGCATTGTTGGTTACAGGAGTCTATTATATAATGGCCGTAACAACATGCAGGCATGGGGACTTATTGTATTGCTTATTTCAAAAGCGGCAGGACATCTTAATGTGGAAGAAATGGAGGAAGACAAAGCAGCTGGAGTTTTGCATAGGTAACTAGTCCTGCACACAGAAATGATATCACTGTTTTTAAATTACTCACAGTAATGTTTATAAATAGATATGTGCATTTCAGAGTAAACTATTCTCCCACTTATCATCCTTACACTGAATATGATTATACTTTTAAGTCATGTTTTACACAATCTTATCATGGCAGCACTTTTCACTGGATTGTCTAGGTCACAGTAAGTAAAACAGTTCATCTGAATTCTACTGTATTTTAAAAGTCTGCCATGGATAAGAGCACCATAATGGAAGGCACAGGAATGGATTCCATGTAGCTCTTGTCAGTGGAATTTCTGCCATCACAACAGTTTTTCAAGTTCCACTGATTTTCAGATTTTACAGGAGTCCCATGCCATCTGTAAAGATTGCATTCCTGAAAACCCAGCTGATGGATAAATCAGGGGTTATGTATCACTGTTAATATTCACCAAAGCCCAAAAGTTGCTTGTTAATGCACTAAACACAAAATGTACTTATGTTTATTGGACTGTGCATCATTGTGATAGGTGAAGAATAAAAGACCAACTTGATGACACTTGCTATTTTATTTCACTTCTTGTGTGCTCAACATGTTTCGGACATTAATATATCCATCATGAGGAGCTTGCGACTATTCTGTTGAATTGCCACATTGGTCGTATTGTTCTTGGTTCGATGTGTGTTGGAGTTTCAATGTGGTTGGGTTGGAGTGGCTGAAGCAGCCTGCAGCACGGATACCACTCCAACCCAACCACACCGAAACTCCAACACACATCAAACCAAGAACAATACAACCAATGTGGTAATTCAACAGAATAGTCGCAAGCTCCTGATGATGGATATGTTAATGTCCGAAACATGTTGAGCACATAAGAAGTGAAATAAAATAGCAAGTGACATCACGTTGGTCTTTTATTCTTCAACAAAATGTACTTGTCTAAAAAAAACATACACTTAAGTAACATACTGTATAAATCAAAATAATAAAATTGTCAGTTTTATTATTTGTTTTTCAGCATTAGTTTACTTGGTGATGATAACCCGTGCATCAGTGGTGGTGGTGATTATTGATGATAACTGTGTTTACACTCATTTGTACCATCAAATTTTTCCATGTGTGCATAAACTACAAAGTGTGGAAAATAAGACTGTGTTATGTGGGTGGCAAATGAATGCTGCTGTATAATTTAGTAACATAAATGTCAGATCTTAGCAACTGACCAACTTAATGCACAAATTCTTGTTTTATAATAAGCTTATTGTATTCCTGTACATGTTTCCAGCACAACAGTGCTCGAAACATGTAGAGGAATATAATAAACTTATTATAAAACAAGAATTTGTGCATTAAGTTGGTCAGTTGCTAAGATTATACGGAGATACACGGTCAGCAAAACATAAGAAAATAAATGTCCGATGGTCCTTTTTTTTTTTTTTTAATTTACACTCATCAAACACATAACTGAAGTTTCAGAAATTCCTCACATTCCATTTTAATCCACAGTCAGCGAGCACTCGCTGAAGTTACAGAAATGATCCGTACCAGTCATTTGGTTCACAAAGGAATGGTGAACATCTATCCTGATCTGTACCCCGAACCTGCTGTGCTGAATGACATGACATTTGGAAATAAAATTGCATTGCTGAGTGGTGACTACCTGTTGGCAAATTCTTGCATGGAGCTTGCAGCATTACGAAACCAAGACGTAAGTGGTGTGTTGCTTCTTAAATCATTTTTATGACTTTAACCTTTTGGCGCCGGAATTATTTTTTTTTTTAATTTTAGCACATCCTGTATATAAAACGTGAATAAAACAGGAACCAAAGATGCTAGAATTATGAAACAAACTGCATTTTGAAGAGAAAAAAATGGAGAGTATATACCGTGTTTAAAATATTCAGTACCTTTATTTGTTGAATAATTATATAAAATGCAACATTTAGAGATTACTGTGCGGTACGGCCACTATAGGGGTCGTTAGGCATCAAAGGGTTAAGGATCCCTATTGTTTTATATTTAATTCTTCTTCCGAAGGATTTCGTAAACTCTCTCATTTACGACAGCTTCAATGATCTTGTATCAAAGACTGAATTATTCCCTTTTTTTCAGTTGGTTGAACTCATGAGTAGTGCTGTTCGCGATTTAGCCGAAGGAGAGTTTGTTGGTCGCAGAGATCAACAGAACAATCCTCTGCCATCCCCACAAGGAGTGTCAAATGCCACTGACGACTGGACACTTCGTAATGTACTTTCTGCAGGAAGTCTCCTTGGCAAGTCCTGCCAGGGAACGCTTAAACTTGCTGGTCATGGGACAGAGTTACAAGAACAGGGCTATAAATTTGGGAAACATCTTGCTCTGGCTTGGCAGGTAAAATAATGTATTTTCATTTGTGAATTGTATTCTCCCTTAAAACATTTGATGGTAAACAAATTTTTGTAACAGCAGCACTTTTTGTATTTATTGTGCAACCTTTTCATATAAATATGTTGTCTGTATGTACAGGCTTGTCTTGACTTAGAGCCATTCATTGCTGGATCACAGTATGTGTCGGGTTCAATGTTCAACCTTACATCAGCTCCGGTTCTCTTTCATTTGCAACATGATCCCAGTTTATTCACTGAGATTGATAAGGGCATTGAGTCTGTGCAGAATGTGGACTATGCCAAGGTATGTTCCTGAGATCTGTTTGTAGTATCAGCTGCAGTATATGTAGAATAGTCTTAACTGGGCTTTAAATTTTGCATGGAAAGCCTCTCCCATTGACAGAACAGTGCTTTAGTGTAGGACTCAAAACTTCAGAAGTCAAGAGGACTGTATTACACATCAGACTTACATTTATAACCAGAACTGACGCTCTTCATTTCCTTAAGTTCTGCATACTTACTTATAAAGTCATATTATTCAAAAGGAAAGAAACTAGAAAATTGTAGGTGCTTGAGCATCACACCACACAAAGGTATAAGTTGGGTGAAGGTAAAGTGCCGTATATTCTTAACTGGGCACTAGGTGGAGGTGAACGGTCAGTTTCATGCCTGCTTGTTAGAATGATTTCTCTGTATTTCACTCGCAGACCCTTTCTTGTGTGCTCATTATACAAGTAAGTCTCATTTTACACTAGGGTTATGCTCCTGAAAAATGTTGCACAGTTCAGACACAAAATTCCCATTTAAAATGCTGAATTGCTTGGGGGTTTAGGGATTGACAACCTCATCCCATGTAGTGTGTAACTATACCACTAGTGGACATGCAGACCTGTAGAGTATATGTGTACTGTATGTACAGTATATATACATTTCTATGCAGTATACATATATTTCAGTACAATATTTACTTGTAGTGCAATGAAATGTGACTGACATCGTGAGTTTTTGGTATTTTGGTGTGGTTCATTCCATTCGGACTGTGGTAGTCTTGCTACACAAACACTTTAGTTCCTGAATTAGCACTTTCTGTAATTTTGTCAGCATTATCACAAATTGTACATACGCTACTGTGAGCGAGTCTGACGTTACGGCATATGTCAACAATACATTCACCTTTTTTCAAGTTGGCTTATTACGTCTAATTTCCCTTCAATACCGACTGTCTTTCACCAATTTTTCACATGGTTTGCACTAGGTGATGTAGATTTATGATTATCACTCTTTGTTAAGAAACACCAATGCCATTGAAGAGGGAGCTAAATGAGCTGTGTGAATATATCACCAACGTAGTCAATCCATACACATGACTGATGGTGTGACAGTGATTTCACTGTTTGCTGCCTCCTACAGAAGATAAGTGCAGCCATGGATTGTCCATGCCATAGTGCATTAAAGTAAAAATTGCATAAAAGAAATCTAGTAAAACGAGACCTGCCTGTACTGTGTATCTTAACAACATTATTTACTTTGTCCCTTTTAGCATCCCTGTGGGCCGGGTGGCGTAGTCAGTATAGCGACTGGCTATGGGCTGGACGGTCCGGGATCAAATCCTGGTGGGGGCGAGATTTTCTGCACCTGTCCAGACCGGCCCTGGGGCCCAGCCAGCCTCCTGTACAATGGGTACCGGGTCTTTACCAGGAGTAAAGAGCGGCCGGGGCGTGATGCCAACCCCTCACCCCCTTCTAGTGCCGTGGTCAAGAAAGAGTAGCACTATACCTCTACTCCCCCAATGGGCCATATGGCCTGTACAGAGCCTCAGTGCCTGTACAAGGGTGCACTTTTTTAGCATCCCTAGTACCCTGAAAGTACTCTGTCCTGGATGCGTAAATGACTGCATATAGATATATTTCATCTCCTTGCCACATAACTACTATTCATACCAGTTGGAGTGTACTTGGTTCGTTTGCACCAGTTTGTATAGAAATATGAAGTTAGAAGGCCCACATTTAAAAGTCTGTGGGGTCAAGCCCAAATAAGATACAAAGTTTGAACAACATAGGGCATTTCATGTGTTAATTGTTTCAGGTTCATAGCATAGTGTCAAAAGGCCCGGGTATTGCCCAAACTAAACAACTACAGAAGAAGCACTCACACAAGGCAATGGAAGTCCTTCAAGTGTTCCAGGAAAGTGATGCCAGAACAGCATTGTCAAACATCATTGTGGCAATGGGTGATCTGTGAAAATTAGGGATGAAATGGAAGATTATTAGTTCTTGTTGATACTCTTACCCAACAGAAATATTTTGTCACAAATGTACACTTGTTGCAGTCTCAAAACAAGGAAACACACCTTGTCAGCAGAAGATGAACTGTCATGTGTGATACTGGTTGCTCAAGAAAATGTCCCTCTTCCTCTGTCCTCAGTTGGAGGCATTAATTATACTTTCCCTGTGGAACCTTTTTTAGTACAGAATATACTTTGATGAAGCAGAGAAATTGTGTTTCAGGTCTGAACATGCATAGACATAAATTAATGATGCATTCTTGTTACATCCACACATATGGTTGGTAGTCCTGTTGTTACACTAACGCAGTTCACAGACTGTACTCTTCTGCGACATGCTTGGCCAGTGTGGCAGCCGAAGTAACACTTTTATGCCACCTCTTTTCTACAGACAGTTGAATTTTTATATACATATTTTATGCCAAAAATTTTTATTTAGTTGAATTTTTATATACATATTTTATGCCAAAAACTTTTCATGGATTTGGCGTATTGTTACACTGTTCATGATATTAATTAGTATTGGTGAAGGGTGTCATTGTTTAGTTGAGATCTGAAATAGCCATGTCTTAAATATTCCTTCACAGCCAGTCATTTTAGTATCTTCACAAGATTGCATAGGATTATGGCATTAACTGGGTAGTGTAATTAAGGAAAATAATAGAATACCCATTATGATTGCCACTTTCCAGTGGGCTTTGTGTATCAGTATACAGTACAGCCTCTCCGACAGCAGTAGTTACGTTCTTGGAAATTCCAAAGGGGTCTGCTGTTGCAGGATACTGGATTATATGGGAAATAAGGCATTAGATCTTCCATCTTTGTGGTTACATCACTGCTTCTACTTATCACACACTTAGGAGTTGGGTGAAGTGGTGAGCCAGCATGGATACACTACTATGACAGACACACAGGAAGGAGAGATTCTGGTGATTGGATCATGGAAGAGTACATAGCATGGCATAGAAGAAATGTGGATGCAGCTAGCTGATTTCCTGTATAAACCTATCCATACATGGATTTTTATGCAACAGTTGGAGAATTGATATACAAGGAAAACTATCTAAACTAAATCTGTGTAAGGAGAGGAGATACTATATAAATAAATTTGTTACTAGTGATCTGCTATACTGATATGTTTAATTATTCACACAGAATGTGCAGGAACATTTGATGTATGTGAGATCTACGATTTTTGCCACGGTGAAAATGCAAACTGTTTTCCGTAGATTATGACATCGTGTAGAAGTTACAAAGCATCATAATCCAGAAGACCACAGTGTGAAGAAAATTTGGCTTCCCAGTGCAGCTGTTATACTGGATTTCACATCGTGAATTCCACTAGAAAATAATGTTAACATGCCATGGCATCTAAAATATAGATACAAGAGGATGCTGGGAGAACAGTTAAAAAAAAAAGCCAAGTAAAGCAATTGAAATGAAAAAGAAATATAAGAAGACGTGGTGGAAGATTGCTATGCAAGACTTGATGAAATGGCATGGAAAACTATAATACAGTATTGCTGCAAGAGCATAAGGTTAAGAATAGGGATAAATTAGACAGTATTTAACATTGGACTGTTATTTTTATGTTGATGACTATGAAGACTACTGTCATCTGGTATGTGATACTGTGTAGTCTGGTAGCAGCTGGTAGCTGGTTCTTCTGAAATGGCAGTACAGTGTCAAATCCCAGAATATGGTAATCTTCATAGACATATGATTGCTGTATTAAATGAAGTATTTATAATATATTTGCTCTATTAATACTTTCATTTGGTATTTCAAAATGGTGCTAACTATGTATTATACAATTTATTATCATTAAATGTCTCCCCTTTTGTCTGCTTCCTTTATGGATACAGTTCACAGCTTCATGTTTTGTGCTCTCTACTCTACAGTTTTACTTTCATGTTTTAATGTGGTGGTTGCAGAGTATGATTACAATAATAACCTCATTCTTTCCAAGTTGTAATTAAAAATGTTTTATGGTTTTATTATGGTGAATGATGAGTGTTATCTGAAAGTAAAATTGGAAACTGTTATATACAGTACTGTCTTTTTTTCTTTTTCTTTCTTTCTTCCTTTTTTTCAGCCTTTGGACCTATTGGCTGGAAATAGGGTCACTTCCATGTCATGAAAGGTTCCGTTGTAAATAATATCAAACTAGAAAAATGTAAATTACAATGTATGTGTTGGTTATTATATATGAAATATATTTTGAGAACACTTTTTTATTTTATTATAACCCATTGTATTACCATTTTAACCTTTAGGGGATGGATTTAAATGCCAAATGTATTTTATGATAGCCCGAGTTTTTCTGGCTTACCATGGACGTTTAAACTGCTACCAAGCAAACACAGAGACCAGCACATGGAATGTTAGGCCATTCACCATTACATTTTAGAGATCATATGGTCTATCAGGACAAAATGCAATGAGAATTCCAGTAACGTTGAAACTGCCTGTGACTCGTCCATATCTAGAGCCACACAAGTTTAGTCCTATTTCTGTAGCATCTTTTTTCATATTTTTTTATCTATGCTTAAGGCGCTCTGGTTTTTCTTTATCTTCACGTTTTCTACCTACAGTTTCGCACAAATTTACAATGTCTCCTGTGCATGTTGTATGCCTCCATCTACACATATGTGACGTGGGGGCAGCAAGTTCTTCAAACTGTTATAACCATATACCAGACTACACAGCTTAATGTCCCAAAAGATCAAGAGGCACAGACATAAGATCATCAAATTTCACTATCTGTGTTCTTTCCTTAATTGAAATACAGTACTTAATATTTGTAGAAAATACATGAAGACAAAAAAGATTCTGAACTATTGAGTAGGCATTCCCACAATTCAGTCTGCTTGTAATGTCTTTGTGAATACAGTTGTCATTTGTCAGTATTAGCAACTGTTAGTATTCTCCTGTAACTGTGATGCAAAGGGAATTTCACTCCCCAATGCTCTAGCTTCTGGTGATAATGTTTACCTGTACAGTGTGATGAGTATGTAGAAACTGACAGTGTGCAATGGATACATATATATATATATATGCAGATTATGTGCCTAGAATCCAAAGCTTAGGCATATTTAATAGGGTGTCTCTTCAAGTCCCAACATGGCTAATTTTCACCAAGTAATAGGAAGGTTATGATATTGTATGAAACCCCAAAGCCATTTTTTAAAACTTACTACATGAGTATGGAACAGGATCCTTGAGAAGCATCACTGCATTGGTCAAAAATGCTCTTGCATCTTACTGAAACCAAAAATTTATTATTACAATCTCCAAAAAAAGAGAAAGGATGACATGATTCTGCACTGAATGGTAATAAGCAGACACTGAATTTGGTTCACTCTAAATTTTGTCTTTGTCAAGGTCATCTGGATTGTAAGTGTACCTTTGGCTTTCAGGAAAAAGACACATTTGTTGGAACTGTTATGTTTTAGTGTATACTGCAGCTGTGACTTGAGTATGCACAACAGTTCGTGATGGTGCGTTACCGAGGTGACATATAACAGCCAATGTATTTAGTAAACAACATACCCAAAAAACACTCACTCTGTTTTTACCATTATTTGTTTCTTCTTCCTATGGCTCTTTGGCCTATTTCCTGACCATTGCCTCCCATGTTTTCCTCATCCAGTGACACATACATGTGGCTGCTGCATGCCAATTTTTGGTGTTGATCAATTTGCGGGCATGCTTCCGCACTTCATCTTCCTGTGTATTCCTCGGCTTTCTGGCAGGCCCTCTTCCCTCAGGACTTCCTCCCAAAATTCACTTTGGGATTCTGTTGTTGAACATCCTTACTACATCCCCAACCCACTGCAATCTTTTAACAAGCATGTATGTTACAAGGTCAGTGTCTGTACACAATCTCTACAGGTCTTCATTGTACCATATTTTTTAGATGCCATTAACATTTACTGGTGCAAAAATTATCCTGAGGATTTTTCTGTCATTTGTGCAGCACTCTCACCAATTGTCCATGTTTCACTCCCACACAGAATAGCTGGCCAGTGTACTGTAAATATTAACCCTGTCTGCACACCTGACATCTTTATTGTAAGCATTATTTAATTGATACCTGATGACAGAAGTGCAGGCAGCTTCTCAAAGTTATGTATTTTTAACACAAGACGAGAAATATAAACATGCACGTCATCTGTTTAAATGTTCACAGTGACAGAATTCAATAAAATCTGGGGGTGACAGCCATGATACATGGTTCAAATCAACCAACATTTCAGACACAACTCCTTCCCCATGACAATTAGGAAAATATGGCTTAAGTCTGCTGAGAATTCCATGTTTACTTTAGATTGAATGCTGGACAATGAAGTCTCACAATTTCACATTCACTAAAAGATAAACAAAAGCTCTGTCCTAATACAAGTGTTACTTTCCAGTAAATTCCAACCTATGCCCATGAAAAAGGCCATATAATAAAATAACTTTGTGTTATTGGCATCATTTATTTAAAGAAGGAGAACACTAACAACATTTTGCAGAAGAGTGAAGTCTACTTGGCACCCCTGTCAGCTCAGAACCCTGGGCAACTGCCCACTTTGATTACTTTTAAAGCCAGCTGCCATTTCATGCACACTGACTTAATGGCAGCCTCCTCAAAGACTAAATCTGCCTATTGTCTCTATTAGGGAACTTATATTTATTCCTCCCATTGTTTGGCATTTATTTATTGCAGTAAAATGAATTTTATCACAACGTGTGGCATATGTGTTTCATGTATATTTGAATGTTACTACAGTGTGGACAAATTGTAAACAATTCTTGAAAAGTAACTTTCTCCTTAGCTGGATGTTACAATGCAACATAAAAGAAAGAGACTGTCTTCTTGATGTTAGCGTGTTAAGGTAAATACAACAAGATCATCTAAATCTTATATATTTTCAACAAAACTATCTTCCTTGAACAGAACAGAGTTCTAACAAACAGCCAGATTTAACAAATATGTAATTTACAAGTATAATACCCTATTCTATTACACATAAGTTTGCTAACAGATCTTTAACATATTTAACTTCAAATAAATAACCTAAAAACAGTTAACAGACAGAATACATTAAGCAACAATGCTGCCCATGTCTAATATCTTTTAGATTTAAAATACTGAAATTGTGTACATTAAAATATATGTTAGTTCAACTGTGAATTATAACAGCAAGGAAAATAATATTACCATTAATTAGAATCACATTCATTTATGGATTTTACATTTTGTGAAATGAGAGTGAAAGTGGTGTCAGGAATGATTTCAGAGCTGATCAAGTTTTGTTCTAGCAATCAACTCTCCTAAATGGAATTGCAATTTTTCAATTTCAGTCTTTATCTGCTCACCATCACCATGTTGTGCATTTAATTTATCTTCCTACTGATGATCCAAAATTCTCACTTGTAAGACATTAGAGGCAAGGAGACATTCAATGATGAATCTGGATTTGGTATAGTATTACTAAGCAGACTCCCTAAAATTGAGGAATTCTTGCCTTCTTGATTGACCAGGGAAGAACCTTCTTCATCATCGATCGCTTTTAAAGCAGCCAAAAGTTTATTTTTCTCATAGCCTTTGATTTCTAGTGGTTCTGAATCTGTATTATTTCCAGACTGTTTCAATCTATCTTCTGTTGCATCCCTTTCAGACACAAGTGTACTTTGAATTTCGTTCACAGTTTGTGGAATTGCTGATAAACATTCAGTTGTTTCTGGAAATATGTATTTACTAGGTGCATCACTTTTAGTTTTTTCATCTGACGGTACAAACGCTTGATCTGCTATGTCTGATGCTACACACTTCACACTTTCCATATCTACATTTATCTTATTACTGACAGATGCTTTCCTACTTACACTTCTGTTTCCTGATGCATATATGGATTTTTCATCTAAAAAATTTATCTTATCTCTTTTTAAGGATCCTTTTCTGCTGGAGCTTCTGTTTATTGTAGCCATGGATTCTTCTTCAGCAGAATTTGTCTTTTCCCTTACTAAAGATCCTCTTCTACTTGAACTTCTACTTGTTGTTACTGCAGACATGGGTTTTTCTTCAACATAATTTATCTTTTCCATTACTAATGATCCTTTTCTACTTTTATTAACCGACAATGTTTCCGTGAGACTACTTTCAATAGGGTTTAATTCAAGGCTTAAACATGAATCTTTCCTAACTCTGCTTTCCTTTTCTATATCAGCGGTCAGGTTTGTAACTACACCCTTTCTGCTGTTTTCCTGAAATGATCTGTGCCTGCTTGTTTTGGTATAAGTGTTTGTATCCTCACTCTCCTCTTTCGATGATACATCACTGTGACTTTTCATTAAATGTTCACTTTTGGATGTCTTGTGATCATCAACACTGAAATTCCCAGTCAATTTTCTTGAACTATAAACTGTCCCAAAACTGTAAGGCTGCTTGCTTGCATAATCATCCACACAATCTGTTCCTTTATCATCATTAATGACACTAGATGATGGTGTGGGTGAAGTAAGGCCACTGCTAGTAACGAAGTCATCTGTTTGGTTCATGACTAATGGATGCAATTTTCTGTCTAACATAATTTGTCTCTTATGTTCAAGTTTCATACGTCTGGCATTGTATCCATCAGAAGGCACATGGTTTTCAGAATTAATTTCAACAGTGTCAGTACTTTGATGTGTGGAACCATACGATGAATTGGTATTGGGAGCCTTTAAAAAAAAAAATTTGAAAATTAATGTAGCACCAAATAAGAAAAAGAAATATACAGTCACCCCCAGTAGAGTACCCCTCCCGATATGGCTCCTCCCTCACTTAGCACCCATTAAAGTCTGTGAAGAGAAATGCCCTAACTTAAGAGTATGTAAATTTACTGCCACAAATTTCAGGAAACAGTGGCACTATATTGAGGTTTGACTGTACATAATCACAAACAAATTCACCTTATGCATGAGAAAAGTAGCCTAACATTATTTCCACATCAGCATTGATAGCATAGTCAGTATAGCATCTCAACAGGGGCTGGATGGTTGCAGGTTTGAACCCTAGTGGGGACAAGAGATTTTACTTTCTCCACATTCATCCAGCCTGAACCTGGACCCCACAAAGCCTTCTATACAACGTGTACTGGGGGTCTTTCCAAGGGGTAAAGCGGCCAGGGCATGCCATCGAACAGCCACTCCCATCTAGTGCCAATGTTAGGCACAGGTAGAGCTATATCACTACTTCCCCTCTGTGCCTCCAATGGCATGTTATGGGACCTTTACCTGCACTGACTCAGTCTAAAACCACTCAGAATAAGCTAAAAATCGTCATATGTTGTTCAGCAAACTTAAGCTTCAAGACTCCCAAGTTGATAAATTTCTCCAATCAGTGTAACAATAATGTGTTAAGTGTGTTTTCTTTTGGGTAATTCCTCGGTGCCTTAATTTTATATGCCGATGTTTTGGAACACTCCATCTGTTCCATCTTCATAGGCAGGTGGATGAAGTGTGACTGGCAGACAGAAAAGCTGGGGTATTTATACAGGAAGTTTTTGACTGGAAATTTTGCAGAGCCAATCGCAGGAGGGTGGCAGGTAGGGGGCGGTTCACAGGCAGAACACGTTGTGGAGGGGTGAGGTTTATAAGGCGCGTGTCAGGGCAAAGTCCAACTATTGCGTAGTAGGTGGCAGTCTCCTTTCCTTGATTTTATGTAAAAGTGGTTTCCAGGATTTGCTTAAGGTCAGGCCATCTTCTCTGTTTACATTGTGTGGATGCATTTCAATTTCAGTTGCTTCCCTGATGAGACGATCCATGCAAGCAACTGAAATTGAAATGCTACCCCAGCTTTTCTGTCCACCAGTCACACTTCATCCACCTACCTACGAAGATGGAACAGAGTGTTCCGAAACGTCGGCATATAAAATTGACATACCGGGGAATTACCCAAAAGAAAACACACTATATTCAGGACACGGCAAATTTTGAAATCAAGAATGTGTTAAGTGTTAGTCACCAGAATGATAATATTAAGAACACTTAACATTGCTGTAAAATGTACTCCATTACAGATGATGTTACTTAAGGCTACAGTAACAAGTTTAGAGTAAAGGACTGAAAGTGAAACTCTTCTTACCATACATGTTCCCTCACTTGACTCATCTTCTAATTGTGGAATTAATTCTGCCTCAGATTTCACTGCAGCATGCAGGTCAGCATACCTTAAAAGTAAATCAGTTTTCTGCATAGAATTGAAAAATAAATTAATATTCTATACAGCATGAAATGCCACAACAGTTAGTTTTATAACGTTCCGTATTCAGGGCCTCTAAACAGCTGTTATCCATTCCTTGTCACCTTTATCCAACTTCCATGTCCAGCCAATTCCTCAGTTTGGTTACACTAACTACACTTATATAACAGCACAGTTACTCAATATATATTATTTCCCACTCTGTGGCAAATTCACCTTCCTTATTTCTCCTATTAAAACAAAGTAAAGCAGCCCCGTTACAGGCCCGGAGGTTCCCAGATTTCGTGACAACGGCAAAGGATGGTGGTAGGTTGTCAGCCTTACACACCGGCCGCCTTTACCCCCAGGAAATGTTCCTGGTACTCATTTCTGTTAAAGGCTGAGTTGACCCTAGGGCCATAGTGCGATCGAAAGGATTTTATGTCAATGAAAAATCCACTGACACCAGCTGGGATCGAACCAGCGACCTTCTGATTTGTATGCACAACACCTTAACCACTGTGCCTCCGCGGCTCCGTATTTCTCCTACTGCCTAATGTGATTCTATAAAGATATAGCAGTCGTAATACAACTATATATCAAGTGTATACATAATTTTTCAATATCAACTACATGTTTCGGCCATTGCTGCTGTGGCCATCTTCAGGTTGGATAAAATTTATTATCAGTACTCCACGGTCATTCAGCACATTCAGTAGCGCCTCACGCTATAAATAACAGATACCATTCTGAGGTGTGTCATCCCTGTTGTGTGTAGAAAGACTAATGGTGAGGTAAATTTCAGTCATGAAACACAACTATGGTAGTATGTTTAGTGATCATTAAACATACTACCATAGTTGTGTTTCATGACTGAAATTTACCTCACCATTAACAGATACCATGCTAGTGTATAATGCACATACAAGACACAGGTAAATAGAACAGGAAAACAGTGACATACAAAAATGACTCTACAGTGGAAATCAGTGATACCACCAAGACGACACCAGATTGTTATTTGTATGATGTATAATAACCTCTATAGTGATGAAGAGGTCTTCTCATCTTCTTCACCTACCCAAGGCAGGATCGTACCCATGGACACTGGCACATAAACCAAGAAACCATAATACTTCACGGCACAAAGAATCCCTTCCCCACTACAATACACCTGCAGCTGCCAGCCATACCATTGACAACTTACGATGTCTACACTGCCACAACAGCAGGCCAGTGTGACACTCAACAGGCAAGAAAATACGGCACCACAGGACCAAACACCGGCCCAGGCCTACCACACCCTGCAGGACATGCACCGACTCGGCACGCACACTTCATTGTCATAGACAAACAAGATAACACATGTTATATGCTGGGTCTTTACCATCTGTACGTACACCCACCGACTTTGTGTAAAACGAGATCTCGTTCCCCCTTACCTACACCAATAATTTGTTCTATATTATATATTTATATATAGCTGCTCTGATAATAAATTGTATCCAACCTGAAGATGGCCACAGCAGCAATGGCCGAAACATGTAGTTAATATTGAAAAATTATATATACACTTGATATATAGTTGTGTCACGACTGCTACATCTTCATAGAATTACCTTAGGTTCTAACAAACACAACGGGGTTGACGCACCTTAAAGTTCTCCTATTGCATTTTATTTTCAAAAAGGCACATTTAAAATGTATATTCTTGTCTCAGAGTGTGGAAGAATATTCCACAACCATATAGAAAGCATGTACAATAATACTGTAAAGCCTCATTAATTTAATATTGGTTAATTCAAAGCAAGTATCCCACTGTACACCAGTACACTTGCACTTGCGTTCCATGACATAACAGGGAGATGTTGAGTCAAGGTGCCAGTGCCACACGCTCGACCTCTCAACTGAGCTGATTGTGTTATAATATACATTTGATTAAAAAAATCACATTACTTCAAATCATATAATTCAAAGTGCGGTTTTTTTTGGTCCCCAGCACTTTAAGGAAGTTTTCTTGTATATGCTTTTTACTAGCATAAAGTCCCTGCCATTTGAATGGAGAATTATTCAAACCAAAATCTGCCAAAAATACTTAACTCAAATAAACTGAAGTTCTGGAAAGACAGCCACATTTATATGAAGATTCTACAATTTGTACAGTGCCAATATGTACTACACAGTGCTAAAGTCTGGGAAAAATTTGTTGGCAATTGTGGGTATTGTGATACTGACAGAGGCCTAACTGTTACAGATGTTACCGTACATCCAAAATGAATGGGTCAAATAAAACCAACTTTACCTTATGGGCTACGGGCTACAAAAGCAAATTCAAAACATGTAATTAATAATTACATGGTGTGCTTGGTAAATGTCTCCAAGCTTCAAGCACATGAAGAAAAATAATACACACCAATCTGTAAGATTCGAGGTTCTCATAGTAAAAGGAAAAGGTAAAGTTTTCCCATTACAGGCCCAGTGTGGCCCAGAGGGTGGGTAGAGGTACTCTTCTGTGACCACAGCACTAGAAGGGGGTAAATGGTCAGCAGCACGCCCCGGCTGCACTTTACCCCCGGGAAAGACTCAGTACCCATTTTACAGGAGGCTGGGTGGGTCTCAGGGCCAGTCTGGATGGGCGAAAAATCTCGTCCCCACCGGGATTCGATCCTGGACCGTCCAGCCTGTAGCTCAGTCACTATACTGACTGACCTACCGGGCCCATGGTTCTCATAGTAGCTGTTAATAATAATGGAAGGCTTCATGGAAATGGCAACATTTAGATAGGTATATATTTACTGATGCTTTGCTTACTACCTCCATCTTCAGTGTTTAACCTCCTGTGAAACATTACTAACTGTTCACCAATCTATATAGCATCACATCTCAAATGACTTTAATCTTCAAAAAATGGTTTACTTCCACAATTTCAAGGCAGGATCAAAACAGTTTTAAGAGTTAACAGTTTTAAGAAACTAATATTTACAAAATTAACCTTCTACGCAGATAAAGTAATTTGAAACACGTGTACAGCAAAAACCTGATTTTAATACACAAAAACCAAGCATCCATATTTTATTTTACTACAGCACTGTACACAGTTGTATGGTCCTGGGGTTGACTCAGCCTCTAACAGATATGAGTATCAGGAATATTTCCTGGGGGGTAAAGGCGGCCGGTGCGTAGGACTGACAACCTTACAACCTTCATGTGCCGACTGTCTTTAAATCTGGGAGCCTCAGCCTCCTGGAACCCTCAGGGCCTGTCCAGGCCTGTATAGGGACTGCTTTACCTTTACTGTACACAGTTGTGAGAACTCCATTTCCATAAAACATGCTGAAAGATGATCTGGAGGAAGTTCAAACATGTTCATTCATTCATTAGTATTCAGCCTTGAAGGCCAGGCTCGGCAGGAACCAGAGCCCAGTCATGTGACTGGTATGGCTCTGGCACACTGCATCCTGGGCAAGTTCTTGGGGGTAGTTTGCCATTGCTTTCCCCCGCCTTTAGA
>Ga0123357_10003202_pt1 | contig 18633 bp, 18 predicted proteins | sample TergutEmb28metaG_FD_89873 | JGI IMG/M metagenome (GOLD analysis project Ga0123357, IMG submission 89873) | Embiratermes neotenicus P4 segment gut microbial communities from Petit-Saut dam, French Guiana - Emb289 P4 | ecosystem: Host-associated > Arthropoda: Insects > Digestive system > Gut ...
TAATGACTGATTCTTCAACAATGTTAGAGAAGTAATTATTGAAGGTTTCTGCAAAAATCTGAGGATTTTTAATTAGTTTTCCTTCAATGTTCAACATAGGTTCCTCGCCACTATTTGCTCGTTTATTAGTTAAAGATTTAATTATACTCCAGGCTGTTTTTGTTTTATTTTCTGACTGAGATATTAATTCATTGTAATGTAATTTCTTTGCTAACTGAATAGTGCTAGTTAAGACTTCACAGTATTTTTTACAAAAATTTTTCAAGACAATGTTATTAGACATCCTACAAAGTAGATATAGGCCTTTTTTGTGTCTACATGAAATTAATATACACTTATTTTTGACCAGAGATTTATGTAGAGGAAAACTACAATAAAATATCCTTAAATACATATTCAAGAAATTATTAAATATAAAAATTATGTCATTATCACTAGTGGAATCAAAAACATTTTCCCAATTTTCATAGCTTAAGTTCATTTTAAAGTCACTTACAGAGGAGTCATCATACTTCCTACCAGTTCTAGCCAATCCAGGTTTAAAAGATTTATGTGAGGGGATATAGAGTGTGAGCATTGGAGCATCGTGATCAGATAATCCGTTATAATACTGTTCAATAATAAAGTTTTCATTTTTACTTCTATCCAGAAAAAAATGTTATCAATTGTTGTTTCTATATAAGTGTTTATTCGAGTAGGAAATTAACTACGTAGTCTAAGAGGGAAATAATTTGATATTTTTTAGTGTTATCTGTCATGAAATTTACATTGAAATTTCCACATATAACTAAATTAACTGGATTTAGACATAATAGATTTAGTAATTCTTCTAATTTTTTTTTAAAGTATCAAAATTTCCTGTTGGGGATCTATATATTGACAGAACACAAAAATTTAAGGAACTATGTACCAATCTTATTGCACATATCTCTATATCCTGTTCTTTACAGTGACTAAGTCTACATTTATAAACTGATATCATTTATGAAGAAATATACATACACCACCACATTCGGTGAATTTCCTACAGTAATATGCACCCAAATTATAACTATCAACAACAATACTATGAATAACTTCTGTTGATAAATGATGTTCAGAAGACAGGCAAAGTATATGACAAGGATCTTTTACCCAATTAATAACCAATTCATCAATTTTATTGCCCAAGCCTCTAATATTTTGGGCAAATATTTTGAGGTTAGATTCTTTGCCTAAACTAACTGATCATGGTGCTACCACAAAAAATCATAGATCTTGCAATTGCAGCTTTCCTTAGCCTCTTTGACTTAGTTGGGATTTCAGTGTTATTGCCATTAGTGACTACCGCACTATGTAATGAAGTAACAGAAATGCCACTGCTCTCTTTCTCATGTTAATCTTCGATAACCTGCTTGTCAGCTTCAGCCTTCAGTTCTTTCATAGGATTGTCATTACCCACTATTTCTGTCTCATTATTTATAACATTGCTTGACACCACATGTTCCTGTTCCACTTTCAACCCCAGACTAATTGGAGCTATTGCTTCAATTGTAGTTAATTTAGAAACTTCAGAGGCCAGTTGTTTTAGAGACCAGTCTTTTACCTCTTCCATTAAGGTGCATACCGTGATTTGTAAAATACTCCCTGTTATAATTACATTCCAATATAGTGACAGAGTGAATAACACAATAACAGAAATTACATGACAGCTGCAATGAACCAAGTGCCTGGTTTGACGTGCTGTTTTGTTTATGGCAAGGGTCTCCAACCCGCGGGCATAATTCCAGCTGGTGACGAACATAACGTTCTATTTTTCCACGTGCAACCCGCGAACCAGCAGCCCACAATAAGGGGTGTGGACCTTTGCCATAAAAACGCTGGACGCCCTTGGTTCACTGAAACACGAGTCATTCTGTATCAACCATTTGTATTAGTTCATAACGCCAGATTCCATTCTGAATGCTACAGAAATGACAAAGGCACCAACCAAACATGTGAGAATAACATCATTCCCCCTACGGACATACAGTACCTTAAAGTTCACGTACGTAATTCAATACGATCGCAGACCTCACAGTGATACACAAACACAATGAAATGAACATGAGGTGACAAACTGCAGTACGTGCAGTACAACGCCACCTCACAAGCTGGATAACCCAGCTACGGCTTTCTAATTCAGATATTCATAATTTTCTTAGAAAATACGTGAAGGGATGCACGCTACAATACTACGCTCGATTATAAATGTACAGCGCTTGGCTAGAAACCCCTGCACTTCTTGCAATCTGATCGGAACAGTATACAGAGTAGTTTAATTAAAATACATAACTTTAGTGTTCACAATTCCTAACAAGTTTTAATGGATTCATACATAACGGCAATGAACATTTATGAAATCCTAAGAAAGAAGCCACGTGCTGCCTTCCAGTGAACACGTTGTATTAATATCATTATTAAAGCCGCGATATATGCATTTTAGTACAAAATTTCTAACCTATATAGACGATAAGGGCTGAGTTATACGCAGTTTTCATACCCAGTGAACTTCAACACGGAACTTTCTACACTCAAAAAACACTTACCTATCATCATCCATTGTCACACGAATACTAACCAACGTCTATTAAAATAGAAAAGAAGAAAAAAAATGTTAGCGTACCCAAGCGCTGCCAACATACCGATGAACACAGATTAATACTAGTAAGACAATGGATTACCAATCATTGCTTCCTGCCATCTGTTACGAATTTCTATTACCGCATAACCCAAAATGTAATTAAAATCGTTTTCGCGTGTGGTTTATTACTATTATATTTATGGGAACAACAAACAGGTAATAATAATAATAATAATAATAATAATAATAATTTGTGAAAGGTAAAGCTGACTGCGCTCATTTACTGAACTTTGGTGTGCAAGTATTGGCAAGGTACCCAAGAATCTGTATAAACCTTACGAAATGTAGTGAAACTATGCCTTTACTTTCCTGGTGTTGTACTACAATAGTGCACTGCAAAGGATTCACCATCACCACTTCCAAACTAAATAAGATGTACAGAAGCAGTCTGCAATTTTTTGAAATCGTTAATAAGCCAAAAATAATTCTACCCATTGAAAAAAGCCTGACCACCTACTGGTTCATTCACTCTATTACAGAAGTCTTTTGTTATTAAGTATATAAATTCTATTTTTGAGTCCAGACATTTCAATGAACATTCACATGCATCTGTTAGAACTTCTGCTCTGCAGGACACATATTTTCCACGTGTATTTCCTGTGATTTAGTGTAGCTGATCGGCCTTGATGTCCGTTGACTGCAGCACCAGACCCATTTTTTCAAGCTTAATTACACTGTAGGATAGACGTTTTTCTTTGTAACTTACCTAGTACGCCCAGTATGGAAAACTGTTACAAATAATGCAAATAAATCTTGATGAGGTCTGTAGTAATTTTTCATACAATAACTGTTGTCGGTAACTTACTTACTCCATGGTGCAGAGTCCTTCTTGAGAAGCTAACTGGTTTGCAGCTAGTCAAGAAATTCCCCAAATTTCATGGAACTCGAAGGTTCATTACCGCAATCACAAGCGTCCGCCAGTTGTCTCTATCCTGGGCCAGCCCAATCCAGTCCACATACCCACATCCCACCTCCTGTAGATCCATCCCAATATTATCCACCCATCTATGCCTAGGTCTCCCCACTGGTCTCCTTCCCTCTGATTTCCCCACCAAGACCCTATACACCCCCCTCAGCACTTGTTGGTAAACTTGACAATATTCATTCTGGGTTTCATTTAGTGAACTGACAAAACGGGTGGAGGTAAATTGTCTTTGTGGTAGGGATTCAATTATTGGAAACAAAAACTTGGACACTAAATGGCATTTAGGTGTCATTTGGGGGGGAGAGAGACATTTAACCTGTCAAGAAATGAAAAGAGTAGAGTAATTAGTATTGCTAAAATGATGCAACTCTGTAAACAAAAGTTGTACAGATACAGAAACCAAAATGACGACGACGATACGAAATGAACAAAGAGCTTATAAGAACATGGCAACTGAAAATGGTGCATATAATACCACTTGTACTATGCACAATGAGTATTATACCAAACAACTTACACAGAACTTCAAACCTGGTTCCTTTCCACCCTGCTCTACATAGTCTAACACAGAAAGCAGTAATACTTAATACATGCCGTATAGTCAGAAAATATCTGACACAACAATGAATAAAAGGTGTTTGGCAGGTTAGACCTGAAATCTTTTGAGAACCAACTCAACAGTTTCAATTCAATTCACATTTATTTAAATGCTAGCTTAACAGCACAATGGCCAATTACAAAACTGACACACAATGACACAAATTACACAAAAATACATACAACAAATCAAGAGAATCAATAAAAATTAGACTTAATGCTTAATCTAAAAAAATACAGGCTAGCTAAATAATTGAAACTGTAAGTCACATGCAACATACTGCTGCTGTAAACTGGGTGTCAAAGATCTAATTTGGTTACTCAGTATATCTACATATCTATATCACTGCATACCAAATTTACAGCATCTAGTGGAAGGGCACTTTTTATATCCTGCAGAAAACTGGGTGAAATGTCTAATATTACAAGAAGGAACTTGGAGACTAGTATTAACAATCATGGAAGGATAAAATTTAGAGCTTGGAAAAACATGAACAAAAAAAAAAAGATCATCAAATTGATGCCTTGTCACTTGTGCAGTATGTAACTGCAGCAGCTCAGGTGAAACAGCATGACTGTAAGGAATATGAGAGAAAAAAATGACTCAAATATAGAGCTACAAACTTCCACTTCACACATTCTAGGTTATTGCCATCAGAAGTCGCAATATTCCAAGCAGACAAGGCATATTCTAATTTAGATCTAAATAATATAAAATATAACAACAATAAACAATCAACAGTACAAAAGCAACATGTCAATTTATGTATGTATGTGTATGTGTTAGTATGTGTGTGTGTGTGTATGTATGTATGTATGTATGAGTCCAAACATTTTGAGTGATGAATAAACAATTCAGTACTCAAAGAACTCCTAGACCTTCGATAGAGTCTCTATGAGTTGTGATTTATCATACAGTTTGTAAATATGACTAACTGTATTATTTTTCCTCATAAAGTTGATGACTTTAGTTTCGTCAGTATTAAGTCAGCAGCACACCGACTGTGAATGGGATCAATGTCAGATTGTGGAAGTGTACTGTAGTTGCACAGCTTATGGAACGAACAATTCTGATAGTGTCAGCAAATAGAAAATATTTTGAGTGCTTTATAGAATTGCAAAGGGCAGTAATAAATAAATAATTGGAGCCCAAGGGCTTGGGGAACATCAGACATAACCACTAGTTATATAACAACGCAACCAACTTACATAACTATCAGACAGATCATAGGCACTGATCTTATATAAAAGTAGTGTATTAGAAATGACAGCAAAGGAAGTGCTTAAATCTAAATGGCATCAACTTGTCATTTTGAACAAACTAATGGGTTTATACAGTCAGTAATGTAAAGAATTGGTAATAGTAGATTTGCACTACTTGATGATGATCATAATAATAATAATAACAACAATAACAACACTCAGTCAACAAGTCCAATAACGTTGAACACAGTAAAGAAACACATTTCAATTTCCCAATGAATGAAGTGAAAGAAAATTATAAACATAACACGTAAGTATGTACAGTGACAATGTTAATAAAATCTGATAAATGTTAACATTTAATTGTCCCTGTGCACACCATGAAGACATATGGGAGAGAGGAGGTGCAACTCCACATATTATTAACCATGTACTCTTGCACAATATTCCCTTGGACAATATCCTGGCCACCAATTTAAGTATGATATCCTTCCTTCTCCACAACATTTCATTAGCTATCAAATGGAACAGGTGACTCTTTCACTCATTACTTATAATGGTATCCCTATTATTATAGGTTATGATTTTTGGCCAATCCCACCACCACAGACTGGCAGTAAGTGGGACTTTGGTACTACATCAGTGTGTGTGGTGACCTTCCAGTACACCTCTTTACCTTTGGGGAAAATGCCCTGAGTACCAACTGAACAGGAGGCTGAATGGGTCAATGGAAAATATCTTCACCTTGCCAGGACCCTAACCTCAACAACTCATTCACCTATCCAGGTCACAGCCTGCCAAACAACTACTGCACTATCACAGCTCCACTGTTACAGTCTGTCTTGTGCTGAATGCATGTGTCATATTTGTAACAGACTGTTTGTACAACAGCCACTTCTCATTTAGGAAGAAATTAAACTAGAAGTAATATGAAAACGGATTAAAGCAAAATGGAGACAATGACTAAGCTGATTTGAACTTTAACTTTACAGTACTGTGTGTTATTTAGCTACAAGCTGTGTGCCTGTCACATGACAGGCTGCCATTATATTCAGGCACTATTTCACTCTGTTGTGCTCCATGTGCAACTGATATTGAGAGTGACTTCAGGCTTCTGCCACAAAGTAGATGAGAACCGCACTCTTCTGGGCTATTATGCAGCAAGTAGTGGGAATTTATTACCAGTGATTTGAGACAACCTATTGGTCCCATCATAAGAGCCAAAATCCAGAAGACAAGACGGGACCAATCAGTTGTCCCAAAACGTTGGTAAGAAATTACCGTTACATGTTGCATAGTAACACAGAACAATGCAGTTCTCAACTGCTTCTTAAGTCTCAGTTCACACCTCACAAAGAACACACCTGTCAAGATCTTAAAAACTTTTTAAGCAACCTCAGTTCATATCCCACAGAAGATTCTCTCACAAGCTCTGTCATAACCATGGCAATCCAGACATGACAACCCCAGTTATACTGGCAGCCTGTCTCATTTCATCTTATCTCATGTATATCCCAACTTTAACCCTAATATCATCTCCTTACCAATTCACATTCAAACAAAATTATAAACAGAAACATGGTATTCTAGATAAGGTGTGCAAACTGTAAGATTTCATTACATGAGTCATTTTGAGTACAAATGCTGGATCAACTTATGCCTGATTATTAAACACTGTATCACTAAAAGCAATTTAATATTGCAAGATACAGTACAATACTGTCAGTTCATGTGAACCACCTTCATACTAACTCCCATCTCCGCCAAACACTACTCCTTTGTATCTCGTACACATTTTTGTCCATAGGCTTGGCCTGCATGCTCACCAGATCTCATGTCCCTCGAATACTTATGGCGGGGACAAATAGACACAGCCTACTGGCAAAAATCACAGCCAAGAAGAACTCTTGGAGCAAATCTAGGAGTCTGCTGACTGCGTAAGGGAGAATGAAATTATCATAAAGGCAATAAATTCTCTCTTAGACAAAAACAGTTGTGCATTCAGAAAAGCATAGATCATTTGCAACAGTAATCAAGGAAAATTACTGAACAGTGACATTCACTGATACTGTCTAATCAGAACAGATGTTTTTCTTCATTCTGTAACACAACAACTTTCACTAAAATAACTAAATCGTTAACACAGCTAAAAACGGTGTCTGTCTTTTGTGGTACTATCCAATAATATTTTTATGTTGCATACATAGTAGGGTAAAACTTAATTCCTGTCTTGTTGTGTCCTGTTCCTGTGCACAAAATGATTAACAGCTTAAGACCTAATGGACATCTTTCTTTTGTGCTGTTATATGACATATAACTTTTTTTTTATTTGTACACCATGACACAATATAAATATTGTAAGATCTTCAGTTACAGCCACGTTGGGCAACCTGCAAGGGAGCTCATTTACCAGAGACTTACACATAGAAGGCTCTGGAGATGGGCATCTCCCTCCACAGGGGCCCTTACGAAAACCTGGGGGGGGTCCATTTACCGGGAACTTCGTAGATAGTCGAAATAGGGCTCTGAAAACACAGAGTCTCCCTTTGGGAGCCCTGTGAGGGGAACCTGGAGGTCTCATTTACTGGGACCCTGAAGGATATGTAAAGGAAGGCTCTGGAGATGGGTATCTCTCTCTCCATAGGGACCCCACTGGGGAACCCGGAAGGGGGCTCATATACCAGGGACTTTGAAAGATGAATGAAAAAGGGCTCTGGAAACAGAGCACCTCTCAATGCGGGAGCTCTATGAGGGGAACCTGGCGGGAGGGCTCCTTTACTGGGAAACCCTAAGGAAATGCCAAGTAAGGCTCTGGAAATTGGCATTTGTTTCCATAGGGCCCAGTTTTGGGGAACATGAGGACGCTCCTTTCCTAGGGCCTTCAAGAGAAGGGTAAAATTTCTATTTATTAGGAGAATATTTATTGAGGAATTCGAAGGATATGTAAAAGAAGGCTCTGGAAATGTGCAACTCTCTCCAAATAGTACTGTTGGGCAACTGGAGAGGGTTCGCCTACTGGGAATTTTGAGAGACAGATGGAGGGCTCTGGAAATGAAGCATCTCTATTTAAATTAACTGCTGTGAAGAAGCAGGGCTCCCGTGCCTTAACATCGGAGTATGGGGTGCAAAGGGCCTGTTTTAAGGCCTAGGTGCACTGAGACCGAAAGGGCTCAGACCCAGTTAAATAGTAGACGCTCTATGTTTATATGGCTTCTTGACTTATTTCTCCTAAATCCCTTGATTTGTTTCTCCCTTACAATTTACACAAACACGTGCACACACAAACACAAACATGCGCGCGTGCCCGAAAACACACTTCTCAGGAATATGCAGAATAACAATGAGTGTTGATGTTTTTATCAGACTACCATGTTCAGTGCCTGCCTATAACACAAATGTGGTATACACACACTCAACACCATGCATGTGTAGATGTGTTACCAGTAGACACTTTAGCCTCAATGCCTTATTTCACACATCACAAACAGGCGGACATTCAACACTATGTATGCGTTTATGTCTTAACAGATTGCTCTTGTTACTGAATGTCTTATTACAAACATCACAACTATAAGGGCAATCACCATTATGTAGGCGTTGATGTGCTATCAGATTGTTCTGATAAATGAATACTTTGTTACACACATCACAAGAATAAGGGCGCTCACCACTGTGTATGCGCCGATGTGTTATAAGACTGCTCTTTTGACTGAAGGCCCTATTACACACTTCACACGCATATGGAAGTTCACCATTATGTATGTGTTGATGTCTTATCAGATTGCCCTTGACACTGAATCCCTTATTGCACACATTACAACTATAAGGTCGCTCACCACTGTGTATGCGTCGATGTGTTGTAAAAGTGCTTTTGTCACTGAATGCCTTACTACACACATCACAAGTATAAGGGCACTCACCACTATGTATGCGTTGATGTGTTGTCAGACTGCTCCGACGACTGAATGTTCTATTACACACATCACAAGTATAAGGACGCTCACCACTATGTAGGCGTTGATGTGTTGTCAGATGACTCTTTTGACTGAATGCCCTATTACAGACTTCACACGCATATGGACGCTCACCACTATGTATGCGTCGATGTGTTATCAGGAGACTCTTTTGACTGAATGTCTTATTACACACTTCACACAAATATGGACGCTCATCCCTATGTATAACACAGGAATATCTACATTCTGCACTGTGTACATGAATTTGTTCATTTGGAGTACCCTGGTAAAAACACAAAGGTTAAACATTAGGATATATTGTGATAGAAAGAACAATTATTTATATAGCAATGTAAAAGAACATCTTGTCAGCAAGGTGTTAAACATATTAAGAAAGCCTTGATAAGCCAATTAGTTTTGCTGACATCTTCTAAACATGGGCAGAAATTCCAATTACGCTATGTTTCATCATGACTTTCTAATATGAAACAAAGTCCTCGCTGGAAGTTAATCACACTTATACAAAATGCCACGCTAAATCAGTGTCTTTAGAATAGTCTAAAATGGTCCCCATTAAGAGCCAAAGAAATGCAGTCCACATGTTCCAAAACAACTTCTTCAAAATACATTTCAATATTATTCCTCCATTAACAGCTGTGACTTCCAAAAAGTCTCTTCTCGTCATGATTGTAATCCAAATTTCCATCAGTATATAGCACACAATATAACACAAAGCAAGGAAATGTTTAGTGTCATTTCACAATATCCTTATTGTGTCAATAAATGGTCTAAGAACAAGAGATGCCACCACCTCACACACACCCCAAAGTCTTACCTCACGTTCAGTCTCGAATGGTGGAAAGGACATAGCTTCTGGAATTTCATCCTTCATATCTATGGCCTCTTCAACTTTAATACTGACTTCTTCCTTTATATTTAAGGCATCTTCAACTTTAATACTGACTTCTTCAGTTATGTCAACATCACACGTTACACAAGCCTCGCTACAGGACCCAGTTTCACCATCCACAAAACCCATGCAGTTCTGTAACACCACCACACAAATGCTTGTTGCCTTCTCTCATCATATGAAACAGGACCCATCTATTGTAAGCATTTTGCACTGCATAGAACCGATAATGGCCGTTAGTTTGGATTTTACATATATTAACAATTTAAAACATGCCTAACAAATAACCTATGTAAAGAACCGTTCTTCCTCATACAATTATGGCTGCTACAATAGCTCACAAATTCCTTGCCTTGTAGGAAACTCAAAGGGCGATTACCATTAAAAAAGACTGCATATAAAAATTATAACACAAAATTCACTGAATCAATATACCAACAAAGTTGTCTGTGTATTTTGTTGCAGAGACAAAGCCTAGACTCACTACTAAATCATAAGCCTAACAAAACCATCCAATCCCCCAATCCCATTTCTTTCAAACATTAACGTTAACATAATACTCCTAATTCTCCCAAGTGCTTTTTCTTGTTCAGGTTTTCGAAGCAAATTTTGTATTCCATTCTTCTTTACCACATACATGCTACATGCCACAAATGTATTATCTGATTTGCTACAATTATGTTCCTACAATCCAGTGAATAGTAACACACATGAAGCTAACTACACAATCTTCTCCACCCCTCAATTCCTACCGCCCCCTCACATCAAACATTCTCCTCACCACCCTGCTGTCACAAACCCTCAATCTGCATTCTTTTCTTGATATAGGACACCAAATTTCACACCCACAAAAATGACACCAACAATGTCAATTTTATGGATGAGTACATGCAACATTCTGAACTGAACGGTAGCAAGTATTGCCTGAAAATATCCTGCTCTGTTTCTCCAAGATGATGGTCCTTGTCAATTTTGTCAGGATTTAACATATCGTAAACCAGACTTACAACAAAGTAACAGCGGTACTTCACAAGCAATGTGACATAAAATACAATTTGGTCGACACTTTGCCATAGGGACTGCTCACAATCCTTTCTACACAGTCCAACTGTTTCACAAATACAGATTGCCAGAGAAGCAAGAAATTCTGAATATTTGTTAAATGTGAGCAACACTCAACAAATCACTTGATCTGCCATTGCCTCTTGATTTTCTTTCCTTGCTGCATCAGTGAGTTGCTTAAGATCTTAAACTTTACAACCAGTAACTTCAATTCCACCAAAAAAGATGTTAGACATGGTTCACTACAAGAAACTCAATTTTACAGAACTTGAAGGAAATTACCGTGTTCAGAGAAGCTTTCCAGAAATTCCTGTCATTAATCAAGTACATCCCATCCCAAACTCCCATCTCATATTATTAATATTCACTTTTGTATTACCTTCAACAGTATGGGGCAGCACAGTCAGTAAAACGACCAGGACATAAGCAGGAAGATCTGGGCTTCAAACCTTGGCCAAGAGAAAGAGAACTATCTCTTCTCCAAAACATGCAGACCAGCTCCAGCACCCACCCAGCCTCCAACTCAATGGAAACCAGACTTTTATCTCAGGCAGTAAAGTGGCCAGTGCAGACAGTCTGACCACCCACATCCATCTAAAGCCAAGTTTAAAAATCAGTGGAGCTATACCTCCACTCAACCTGTCTGCCCCCATGGCACATATTGGTACAACATAATTTTACCTTTACCTCCCACCTACCCAAATATCTCTCAACAGGTCACATCCTTTCTGGTCTGATAAAGGAACCTTTTCATATACTACTTACCTGTTACATGCACACTGCATGACACATGAATAGTAATGCGTGAGCTATACCGGGCCCTGGGCTTTCGACTCTCTGAGGTATTTTGTCAGGCTGCCACCACGCCCCCTTTTTCGCAGGTGTATTGTGTGTCATGGTAAAGGACGCAGCGCGATTAGGTTATGCTGTTATGGTGGTGGTGGTACTGCCAGCGGTTGGTTAAAAAAATAAATGTTTTTGCCCAGAAGGGTTTAGTTTTCGGTCGTTAGCCTGGCCTATGGTCGCAGGTAATTTTTTTGTCAGGTTGCCACCGCGCCCTCTGGGAAATCGTTCAGCCGTGAAGTCCGATATGCGCAGCCGCCGTGAGGACTTGTTCTGTCGCTACACAGAAGTAACGTTACGTGCCGCAGTGAAGAAGGGTTGAAGGTGGGTGCAACTGTGCCATGGAGGAGGAGGGAATATGTTATGAGGTAGCCATTTTGAAAATAGCCATTGGCTGCTACTTTGAATTATTACCTACCCGGAAAAGGAGGGAACCATGCCTTCTCGCGAGGACTTGTTTTCCGTCGCTGCATTGACGTAACCTTGTCATGTGCCGTGGTGAATGTGAGTGCTACTGAGCCAAGGAGAATCGGGGGATAACTGTTATGAAGCGGCCACTGTGCCATGTTTAAGGTACGAAGGAGGGAATAGACATCGTGAAGCAGACATTTTGAAATCCGCTTTTGGTTGCAAATCTGTATTAAAACCTAACTTATGGTTGCAACAGTGCCATATTTAAGGTAAGGGGTCGGACGGAATAGCAGCCATTTTGAAATCCGCCATTGGCTGCTGATCTGAATTATAACCTATCTTAAGGTAAATACAAGTCATGAAGCAGCCATTTTGAAACCTGCCATTGGCTACTAATTATAATCTAACTCGTACAATATGGCTGTCAATGCGCCACTTGTAAGGTCAGTTCGACGTCTCCTACAAGTACAAAAGTATAAAAAGTTGGATGTTTATTAATACAATGAAAGTAACATTTAGTATTTTAGACTGCTCTGGCCATACATCATTTTATTCTTAACAGATCATGTAAGACGATGATACATGAGAGGTACAACGAAACCACTTGCTTTTTGTTTCAATCTCTTGTATTGTCCGTTCCCAGGAACTAGGGCAATATTTTAATTATTTAAATCGTTACTGTGTGATGATGTCCTCTTGACACCGTTCCACTTTATCTTTGAGCCATTCAATGACATGTACATATATACAATCACACAGGCCTTCAAACACTCTACATATTAACTTTTCACAGAAATCTGTAACATCCCCATACACTGAAAACTCTCTCTCTATACACCTCAAAGACTCCTTGCCATTGCTAGTGATGTGCCAGACTAGATGTAATTTAGACCATATATGTTGATGTGTTTGAATTTGAAGACCTCACCCCGTGAGAGAGCAGGAAGCCAGCCTCTTGACGATAGATGTGCTATCCAATGTAACATTCTGAGATAGTTTTGAATAGAAGTTTCCTTGTCCAACACTCCTCGTAGGGTTCATTATTAACTTCAAGAAGTAATAAGGAAGGATATTAATAGGATAGGTAAGGATGAGTGAAATTGCGTGCGATTTGGAGATAGCGACTAACTAGGGGCCTGGATGTAGTTTACAGGTCTTGGGAAAGAAGAGACCCTTGTCGCACACGATGTACCAAAATTTATTTTTTTGATTTGTATCTGATAGGGCTGAAATAGCTTCAGAAGTAATTTCAAAATCACGAGAAATTTCGCCATGCCATGACCATTCTCGAGGACAAGTATTGTGGATTTTATTTTCGAAGGTGTCATACTTGAAAAATATTTGAATTGATGGAAAATCAGGAGGAAGGAGTTGACTGTAATGCACAAGATTTGAACTGACTGCATACACCTACTGATGGAAGGTCGTGTTTGCAGTCAATTCAAAACGTCGTACATTACATAAATATACATCCGAGCATATGTGGCGCATGGAGGGTGGTTGTCATCTGCAAATAATACAAGAGCAGTCTTCTTCAGGTTGGCGACAAACGCTATAAGCTTACAAGGATAGATGATTATTGAAGACACACTCTTCACAATTCTTTCTATCCTTCCACCAACCATCGCTGATTGCTCTGTAATATTTTAGATACAACAACGTGGTGTCTTCCAAGCGGAGTGGGGTAGGGGCGTTGTCCAGCAGAAGATTTGTAATGGCAAATTTCCTTTACGAAAACAGCTCAAAATGTTCGCACATAAAATGCACGAAATCTACGTTTGAGCGGTAGTCACAATGCGAGTCTGCATCGATGCAGTAAAAGTGTATCAGTATGCCAAAATCACCGTTACGCACACGGTAGATGCAGCTATCATTATGTATCTGTACAAGTTCGAACTGAAACGAGCTGATGTTCAAATTCTGAATTACAGTTTTGCCTTTTTGAAAAATTAAACGTATGATTGGACGTTCATCTAAAATCATAAAAAACGATACAGCTCGGAAAGAATTTATGAAACCTGCTACAAAGACAAAAGTCCCTGTAAAGAAAAAGCATAAACCATGCTGATGAAATACGAATAGGAGTTGGTGAAAGTTTTGAATGTTAGGAAAACGGACGGGTTGGAACTCTGTAAGCCACGAGCCACTGCCTGCAATCGCACGCAATGCAACATGTTTGTCTACATAGGAAGTGGAGCTGGGAAACTTCTTGCCAGTCAGCAGCATGATGTTGTCTGGAAGCAACATAGTAAACTAATATTAAAATTTAGAATGATTTATTTCCTAATAGTCATACAACTTTTTTATTACAATTCTGTCTGTATGATGTAAGCTGACTCCGTTCTAACTCTATAAATTATAGTTTTTTCTGCCGGTATTGATATCCTTGATGTCGGTATCATCGACGACATCGGAATATCTCTTGGGTAAATAAATTTCTACATCGATATTCTCCTCTGACTGCAACGTCACTAAAACAGATGAACCGTACTGAGTGATGAGCCATCGGGCGAATAGGACAGGATACGGTTTGTTGATCTCCAACGTGTGTATTTGGACAACTTGGCGCGACGCTACAAGGTGGAATTGTTGGTAAAGATTCAGATTCATCTGTAAAGATTCAATGGAAAGAACAAAACGTTTAATTTTTACCTCTTGATCCGAACTCTCTTTCACCGCGTTCAATAATATCTAATATCTGTACTTCTTTTAATGTAGGATAATATATTTTTTCACAGATAAGTTGAGCAATGCGATCACCCCGAGAAACGGCGAACGGTACGTCCGAATGATTATACAGAATCACACCTAGATTACCGCGATAATCTTGATCAATTACTCCCCCTCCTATGTCTATGTGATGTTGTAGTGCCAGTCCCGAACGGGGAGCGATTCGACGATAAAAGCCCTCTGGAAGTTGTATCTGCAAGTCTGTTGATATTAATACATTTCCTATAGCTGGCACAATCACATCATAAGCGCTATACAAATCGAGACCTGCGGCTTTCGGTGATTCTCTTGTAGGCATTGGTGCATTTTCTGTTAGTTTAACAAAGCGAAGTAGGGTCAATGATGACATGTTCCTAGAAGTGAAATTGCCGTACGATTCCTTGGAAGACCATGGGGCTGGTGACTCTGACGTCAACGGCACGCAGTGTAAGCTAGGGACAGATAAATTGAATTTTGTGAGAGTAAAGAAGACATAAGTGTAGGACTTATAAAAGGACTATACAACTGTTATTGACACTGTAAAAGAATACTCATCGAAGGAAGAATACCCATCTGCTGCAAACACGTGAGTAACTTTTCTTTTCCAAGATGACAATTATTTAAAAGAAACACTTTATTTATGATTTTTAATGTATCGTTTTCAGAACAACAATGGACAGACGATTTACGATAGTTGACGAAATTACTAGACAGTACAGGCGGTTCGATGCTGTAGGAACACAACTTACCATGCTTTTACTACCTCCCTCGGACGAAGAAAACTGTTAGTCATTTTTTAACCAGTGTAATCGATCTATTCGATCACGTGTTACAGAATGTGAGCGATAGTGATATGGTGGGGATGACCATACAGAATCAAGTAAACCAAAATGACAAGCCGATTAGAATAAGTTTTAAGACGGAAAGATCAGTTAACTGGAGACGTAATATGGAGCGTCTTTGAGAAAGTGTCCCAGTCAAATTCTAGATTTAATGCTTTGGACACTTTGGTCATAACTGCACTCCGTCAAGATGCCTGTAGGCTTCGGTCATGCAATTAAGACCAGGGGCAGACCGCTTTCTGTCATGGCACACCTTAAGAAAAGTATCGTAGAGGTTAAAGCCACAGACAATTGTTTGACCCACGCTTTAGTAATAGCGATTGCAAGAGTAGATAATGATTCAAACTATAAATCGTATCATGATGGTTGGAAGATACGTCCTGTAGTCAAAAACTTACTCGAAACGACTGATATTGATCTGATCAATGGTGCGGGGATCCCGGAACTTACCACATTCCAGGAACAGTTTCGCGAGTATAAGATAGTGGTGTATCAAGTTTTAAGTTGTGACAGCATAATGTTTGAAGGTCATGTCGAGTCCTCTAAACGACTTAACCAACTTTACGATGTCGTTGGTAGGCATTATCATGGGATCACAAAGCAGACGGGTGCTACGGCCAGACAGTACGTCTGTAAGGCGTGCAACAAAGATTGTAGAAGCGACTCTACGCAATCTGCGATCAGATGTGTAGTGACTGCATGACGTAAAAAAAAGGGTCAACTTTCACCATCCTTAACGATCAGCAAGTAAATACGACGGCGGAATGTCTGCCCAGAATATGCGAGTCCATGTGTGGCAACGAACAGTACGTGTGCAAAGAGGACGCCTTTAGACTGAATACGATTGGGAGCAACAGAGGCGCCAGATTGTACCTCGAAAAACAGATATCAGCTTAAGACTCGCCGACTCGCAGTATCTCCGAGAAATGTTTCACGTGGTTCAAAATCAACTGAATGTGTACACACTTTGTCTGCCTAATGTTTTATCATACGTGACTGTCGCACTGACTTCAACTAATTATGTAGAACCTACACCTAACGCCAGTAGACACATCATGTATCCACATCTTCTTGAAGAATTCAAAACACTATTGTAAACAAACACACACTGCACATCACACTGTGTAACTAACCATTACTTAAATCAACTCAACATAATTTTTGTAAACAAATAGCTATTTCTTTGCTTCAATAGACTTACTTTTTATTAACCGTTTAAACACATAGCTGTTTAATTGCTTTGGTTTTCAATTATTGCACAAATTAATTGTAAAAAAGTAACTATTCAATAAACTTACTTTTTATTGATTTTATTGATCCGGTTTTCAATTGTTGCACGAACTGATTGTAAAAACATAACCATTCAATAAATCTACTTTCCTCTAAAGTGTGTGTCATTATTTGTCCTCTTCCTCGAAAATTCTAATTTAAAAAGACACAAGAAGAAGTTTTAAACCTCATTTCAAGTTGTGACAGTGGTGATGGAGTACAGACCTAATTCCGGACCCGAGCAGAGACCTAATGATATAGGGCCTGACTCACATAATTTCCCTTTATCGGAATATCTTACTATACAACGCCCTACGATTATTTGGGATGAACGGAGACATACATCTTACAACAGTAAAACTGCGCGGTTGAGGTTATACATAAATTGGCTACACGGGATGAATCCATCTCCCAATCACTGAGTGCAGAAGGTTTATTTTATAAGGTAAGATGAAAGAATTTTTGGAATCACTATCATTATTCTAATATCACTCACTTTTTTAAAAACTACTCTGCCTTACAGGTCGGGGTGATATAACAAAATGCTTTCACTGTGGCGGTGAATTACAGGGATGGCATCATACATACGATTTGTGGACGGATCATGCCCTATGGTTTCCGTATTGTGTGTACGTTCGATATATCAAAGGAGAAGCATTCAGTCGCGACTGTCAAAGCTTGCAAACACAAAGATTGATATTGACACAACTTCTACGACTGCACGACACATTATAATATCACTGCACTACACATCACTAAATTGGTACAGCCTCCGCAGCGTCTCTTCACAATAATGAAGACGTACGTGTGTGATCACATATGTATTTTCATTTTTGTGTAATCACATTATTCCGAGTTCTTGGTTCTACGTGATGAAGGATATAGGTTTAAGTTATATTTCAACGAGGTGTAATTTTTTTTATTTCTTGCAAGGTAAAGAGGAAAAAACTTTAGCTTATATCTCTCGTAGTGTGAAACTAAGAACTCTACATTGACATAGAAACGAAAATGAAAATTTAGCTTACCGTTTATTATTAAGAGAAAGTTGATGTTGGAACGCGAGTACAGCTCGATACAGCAAGACCAACCTTCGTTAAAACAGGAGGGGGGGGGGGGAAAAAAAAAAAAAGGGGGGGGTTTAATTATAAATTTATTTAATGAAAAAAAAAAATTTGAAAAAAAAATTAATTATTTTATTTTTATAATTTAAAAAAAAAAAAAAATTTTATAATTTTTTTTTAAAA
>Ga0123357_10003203_pt1 | contig 18632 bp, 10 predicted proteins | sample TergutEmb28metaG_FD_89873 | JGI IMG/M metagenome (GOLD analysis project Ga0123357, IMG submission 89873) | Embiratermes neotenicus P4 segment gut microbial communities from Petit-Saut dam, French Guiana - Emb289 P4 | ecosystem: Host-associated > Arthropoda: Insects > Digestive system > Gut ...
CTGTATCATACTGTATCATACTGTATCATACTGTAAACGAGTCTAAAATATTAATGAAAGTGATAAGGCTGAGTGCCAACAGCAAGGACATAAACCCGATCTTTAGTCCAGAGCCTGCTCGCCTGTTTATACATCCAGACTAGAACTAATTTTACTTTTTAATGTATTTCATTAAGAGCAAATAGCTTTACAAAGGCGGGAGCGCCTCAGTAGACTTTGCACAAATACCTGCACTTTTTTTTTTCATGGAGAATTAAAAACCTGTAGGACTTCGTAAACCGTTTTAATGTAGAGACATTCAGTAATTGATTCAAATTTATTGACTCAAAAATTTAAAGTTACGTTCTTAAGCTATTTCACGTCAAAAGCGTAAAATACCCTGTCAGTCTCAAACCGTTTTCAAGTTCAGGAAACTTTCGGAAATGTTGTGGCTGAAATCTTCACGGTGAAATATTACAACATCGGCCTGTCTATGAATGGCACTAGACGGTTCAGAGAGCTCATATTGAGAACAAGGGATGGCAAGAGAACGTTGTTGTAACCTGGCCAGGCTTATAACGGTGGCGTAATGTCAATACAATTTCCCCCATTGGGTCCCACTATTCACACCTCGCTTGAGGTCTGGTTTGTGATCCAGCCTAATGTTCGGAGAGATACGATTTCAGACCAAGTTATGTTGCTGGTGTTATTGTGCAAGTATGGTTGGTTGGTCCCCAAAACCGATTGCAGCTGGTTTATATCAGGTCATGTTACGACACCAAGAAATTGGAAGCGAGAGCCCAGGCTCAATCAGTTCATTGTTAGTTGCCCCACACGTAAATTGTGTTTGATTTGTTTTCGTGGAGCAGCAAGCGAACATCAAATTTTATTTCAGACTAGGAAAAACAGCTACAGAAAATGGACAATATTTTTAAACATATTTATGAATAGAAAGCTCTATTTCATACGCATGTCTTTGAATAGTGTAAAGGATTCTGGGACGGACATGAGAACCTTGAAATGATCCGAACTTTTAACGGCCGTCAGCTGCTTAAAATGTGGCAAGCACTTGCCAGATTTCGTGAGGTGGTGGTCGGAGACCATCGAATGACCCTAATATTAACTGAAAATGAACTGCACATTAACCCAGAGAGGATATTTCAGATTATTCGTAAGGATTTGAGACGGGAAGATTTTTGTGCAACTATTTCACCCAATATCACAGATGGGCAGGAGGAGAACAGGGTCACGGTGTGTGGAGACTTCCCCCAGACCTGCTACCATTTGGACTATAATTTCCCCTGTTAATCTGTCACGAATGACCCCTCTAAAAACACGAAATTTACAGACATATCTACTTTTTTTTTAATTATAACTTTAGGAAAATCGTGAGTTAGACCTTATCAAAAAATGTACTCCTATGTTTTGGCGTCTTGCTGTAGGTGTGTAAAGACTAATATATTTTTCATTCACACAAAAGTAATATATGATTGAAACGTGTATTTCATGAATATCTTTCACACTACAGGTCCTTTACGTGTTTGAGTAGTAATGTTGAGGAGAAAATCTTTCGCCTGAAGATTCAATAAATTACCGAAACTCGTATATAGAACGTGGAATGTGGATTTTATTCACAAAATCTGCCGTTACGTGTGACCGAAACATGTAGTGGTAATATTTATTCAGAAACCACGTAATTTGTTTCCCAACTGTTTGCGAAAACTCCCCTCCTTGTGTAGAACTCAGGGACTTGTTTCCTTTCTCTATTCACATATGTCCGCCCCTTGTCCCTTGCAGGGGCCATTTTAGGCCACACACAATTATTTATTCTGTCAGGTTTTCCCAACAAAATTTTCGACGCATTTCTCACCTTTCCCATTCGCCCCTTTTCCCCCGTAAGTTCCATCCTTTAGATGTACGCATTCTAATTATCTTGGTTCAGGATGTGAGGATGGCGTTGTCTCCAAGCTTCTGCAGTTTATTCTGTCTTGAATACGAATTTTCTTTCCAGCGCTATTTTTTTATGTTCTGCTGACCGTGCATCTCAGTATAATCCTAGTAACTAACCAACTTTATGCACAAAATATTGTTTTATAATAAGTTTATTATTTACCTCTACATGTTTCGAGCACTATGTGCTCATCATCCGGAGGTCAAAATTATATTGTACAGCTTCTGGTATCATCACACTTTGTAGGTGGCCGTCCGGTGCACAGGTTGAGAGAGGACTGGTTGGAATGCCATGCATTCTAACCAGTCCTCTCTCAACCTGTGCACCGGACGGCCACTTACAGAGTGTGATGATACCAGATGCCGTATAATACAATTTTGACCTCCTGATGATGAGCACATAGTGCTTGAAACATGTAGAGGTATATAATAAACTTATAAAAAAACAAGATTTTGTGCATTAAGTTGGTTAATTACTAAGATTCCAATGCTATGTTCTTAAAGCGTCCTCAGTCTGTGTCCATCCTTAAGTGTGACGTTATTAAGGCAGTTTCAGCAACGACAGTGGCAGATGTGAGGGCCACTCAAACTACCAAAATTGTTTCCAACGACTAGCCGCTTTATTTGCACTGACAAATTCGTGTGAACTTGAACTGCGGGGCGAGACACCAGATGTGGTCATACTTGTGACTTGCTTGTTAACCGAACAAAAACATTTTCGTGGGGAACAATGCGACCGCAGCAGTGGCGAGTTGAGGGCGAACTGAGGGCTATTTTAGTGCTGTGTAACTTCACCACTCAGACTCCCCATTGAGTTCTGTACACTCCACAGCACGTTTTATAAGCGTCAGCATGTAATAGTACGGATCTTTAGTTAATTTCGGTGCTGGTGCACCGGACTCATGAATTTTCTTCGCTTAGATATTTCAATGTAGCGTATCACAGTATTCAGGAACATCTTTCTTACTTTAGTCAACGATTCTTTCGCAACTATTTATTATTTTTTTTAAACCGTGGAAATGTAGGGTGATAGTTAAAGCTTGTCTACAACCCCCTGCCCCCCAAATTATGCACATACGACTTCCAGACAGTGTCCACCCTGATTCTCTTCTTAAAATAAGTAAATGTATTTTGGATCTTCGTGTGTTTAAGAATATTCGTCTTTCCCTCAGTTCCGGTGCTAGAAAGGCAATACGGTGTTCATGACTTACGCCTTTTAACCACGGCTGTGACATTATCAGTACTGCGAGCGAACACAACACGAGTGGTGAGCGGCCCTTAAGATTTACCCTTTTTGTGCTGCCAAGCGACCCCACAGCAGAGGGAGTGAGTAATTTCTTATCACCAGTGTCGGATTTCATCTTTAGCGTGGGTTCATAAAAAAAACTAAGACAAAGACGTAACGTATTGGGTGTGTTCATTTCCTAATGGAGTTCTTTTTTAGATCAAGAGTCTAAGATAACCTAATTTTAAACGAGACGCACGCCAGCACGCATGCATACATTTAGCGATAGGGGGTCTATTTCTTGTGCGTGCGGGTAAAGGAAATGAAAATCCCTGAGCAAGTTGTATTTGGGAAGGGCCTGGTTCGAATGCTAACAGATTTTTATGGTATTCATCAGTTTCTCTGGGCAGGTATCTGGATAGTAGTACAAGGTAATGACAGCTTCCTTCCAAATCCTCTCCAGTTCATTTACCACTCGTCCTAATCCGTGACGACAGCTTCTTAAAATAAACCATGCATGATACGAAGGGTATATGAAGGATCTAATAAAAACAGGATTCTTCGTAGGATGTGTACATGCTGGTTGCGGGAGCATTGTTGTTATAGTTCGTCCCACTTTAAGAATAAGCATGGCAGCCGATGTGCAACGTATAATAGGATTGTGACTCTAAGCACTGCCTTGTGTACTGCGCGTCCTACAAAAGCAGCATTAACCATTCTCCGTGAACTTACGCTTCGCTTCGTCAAAATAACACAGAAATCCAATTTTGTTTATGATTTCTCGGAGCTTCAGTGACTGATCATATCTGCGAAGAGGGGGCCGGACAACAAAAGAAAAAGATTGTAGTATAAAGAGCAAGAGTTTAATATGTGTCATTGTGGGCGTAAATTTAAAACTTTTATCCGGCGAATAAATCATGGATTTCTTTCAGTAACATGTTATATAGGAATGTAGCCTTAGTAGTTACTTAGTATAAGGAAGCAGTAAAAAAGAATTTGACTCAGTAGGGCTTGTCGCGTTGGCAGTAAGAGTACGTAAGGTGAAAGGATGTGTTTTGATGCCGAATGTGTCCTACACTATGTGATTATTTGAAACGTCTGCTCTCTACAAACATTTCTCTGTTACTGAATTATCTTTGTAATACGAATACGGAAGTAAGCTAAGCATTCATATTGCCTACGACGTTATTGTACTAGAAGAACGTGTAAGACTGCAGTAACCGGAATTATGTTTATAGGTCAAGCTCGTACCGCGCATTAAACACCCTTCTTCTCGGTTATAATAAAACTAGCCTGTTAATGCCAATATGGAAATAATCTCTTTGTTCTGAGATCCGGTACACTTCTAAGTACACACTGTGGGTAGAATGTATGTCATGCAATGTTAAACCTGGTGGCACATGTAGTAATCACTAGGCTTATAACATTTAATGAATCAACAATAAAAAATTTGCAAAATGAGCGCATGTAAAGAATGGACCTCACAGGGAACACAGTTCGTGTCCATTTTAAAAACAACCAGTTAATGACATTTACGGAAATAATCGGTATTTATTTCGAGTATTCCTAATACATAAACAGTGTTTGTGGCAGAATGCAGAATTTCTTAATGTTGCAGCAGATGGTCCGTATAGTTAACACTGAGCTTTGAATGGTTAAGAGCACTACAGGTGGAGAAGGATACGTTAAGGTAAATGTGCTGCTAGAAGAACCAATAAATATATCCGATGCTTATGAATTCCGGTTGTAAGAAGTTTGAGATCTACACCTTGAATAATTTTAATTGCACGGTTGTAAATTACACCTTTCTGTAAGATTTGCACAGCCTGATGTTGGCTTAGTTTAAAAACGTTGAAACTTGTAGCTGTTGGTTCTCTAACACAACATAAGTTGTGTTCTGCGGCTGTATTTGTTGCCTTGTTATATCATTCAGACGGAAGGATGAATCACATAGACATAACTGTGACGCCGTTGCACTGTGCCGACTGGTAAATAATTACTGACGTCTCGGCAGAGCGTAGCGCTTCGGAAACCTCACCATTCGACAGGTCCCAGTATCTTTATCAGAACGTCAAGTTTCCCACTTTTGTAGTCTTTTTAATCCAGATTTTGATATTTTTTTTTTTGTAGAATATTAGAGACTGTCATCAGAGACAGAGCCGTATTATAAAGGCATAATGTGGACGAAATGGCTTTGAATATAATGAAGACAATAAGATTTCTGTTTAGCAGAGCGGTCATAATTAGATCTGCAGGGTATTTTGCTGCTATTCTTCGACGTATAATCTGCACACCATGTTACAGGGTGTTTGCTAAGTATGCCGACGAAACAAAAACATTCCACGAAGTTGAAAAATAACCAGAGTTTCGTCTGCTATTCAACCTTCGAGCCCAACTATAATTATTCTATAGCTGGCAAGACAGAATTCACAGTTGAGTTATTCTCGGTATATAATGACTTTATCAAGTTTTTGGGGTCATTATTTACGAACAAATTCTACTATTTAATTTTTTGTATTCACAAATCTACGAATTTTTACACAAACTTTTATATCTATTTCTCCTTTCCATCCTCTGCTTTTTCGGTCCTTATTTATCCGTCATTTTGCCATTACTGTCACCCTTGCTGTACTTTAACACAGTGTACGTTAGTATCACCCTAATTATGAAGTTGCAAGAGCATATAAGTGGTAAGTTTCAGTGTTGCCTCCCTCCTGCTATGTTATTTCAGCGTTTCCCGCAAGATCTATATCCGTTGTGAGCGGTAGCAAATCAACAAACATATGCTCTCTAGCTGGACCCTAGAAGATGGAAAGTGTGTCTACATGTTACTGAACAATGCGTTTATGCTGGTTGACGATTATCACTGTCAGACATTGGGTATAACTGTGTTCACTGTTAGCGCAATGAAATATACAGAGACCTTTCATAGACGTAACTATTTAATGTAAGGTTTGGGTTTATTCCTATTTTACTTGAGTTATAGAAAATTCTTATAATAAAACCAACTAGATGCACTAATTTCTCAAATTTATTTTTGGAATAAAACTCTACATGTTTCGGACAGTTCCTCTGTCAATCGTCAGGAATTTTTCACTGTACACACAGCAATGGTATATGTCATACAGGTTTGCTGACAGCTTGCGAGCAGGATCAGGACGGAACTGCAGTTCCGTTCTGATTCTGCTCGCAAGCTGTCTGCAAACCTGTATGGCATAAACCATTGCTGTGTGTCCAGTGAAAAACTCCTGATGATGGAGAGAGGAACTGTCAGAAACATGTAGAGTTTTATTCCAAAAACGAAATTGAGAATATTTATTTCAGTAATTAACCAACTTGATGCGCAACATTTCTGTTTTACACTAAGTTTATTTCATACCTCTACATATTTCGTGCACATGTTCTCATCATCACATCTATAGGTGTGATGATACCAGAGGCCGTGTAATGCAATTTTGACCTGCTGATGATGAACACATGTGCTTGAAACATGTAGAGGTATGAAATGAAATTATTGTGAAACAAACATTTTGTGCATCAAGTTGGTTAATTACTAAGATAAATATACTGAGATGCACAGTCAACAAAACGTCAAAATTTGAGAAATTAGTGCATCTAGTTGGTTTTATTATAAGAATTTATAGGAAATTACTGTGGCCTTCCTCTTTTCATGAACATTTTTTAACATCTTATTTGCTTCCTGTGTTTATTCCATTGCAGATATCACCTTAGAATGCAGCGGTTTTTGAAACGTTATTTGTGCCGCTGTCAGTACTTGTGTCAGTTTCCTGAATACCCTGCTTTCACTGAGTTAACGCCCGCGTGACGAAATTTGTCCTGATAACGTCATGTACTTTTATACAGTTGTTATTTATTGCAGTATTTCTGCTGTGATCTGAGATGAGGTGTCCTTGTTGTTCGAATTCTGAGAGTTACGCGTTGATTGTATTGTATTTTACCATATCATCTCACACTTTATGTTTATTTTACCGTGCAGTGTGATACCATTATGTAATTGAATAAAGAGAGACCAACTTGATGTCACTTGCTTTATTATTTCATTATTTAGTGCTCAACGTGTTTCGGATGTTATTACATCCATCCTCAGGAGCTTGCGACTTTTTTTTTAGTTATTTCATAGGTTGTGTTGCTCTGGTTCGATGTGTGTTGGTGTTACGTTGTGGTATCCGGTTGCGGGCTGAAGCCCGCATCCGGATACCACACCACCCCAGCCAAACCACAACTTAACACCAACACACATCGAACCAGAGCAACACAATCCATGAAATAACTCAAAAAATAAGTCGCAGGCTCCTGAGGATGGATGCATTAACATCCGAAACATGTTGAGCATTAAATAATGAAATAGTAAAGCAAGTGACATCAAGTTGGTCTCTCTTTATTCAACTATCAAGATGGTGCATGGTCCAATAAACATAAGATTCACCATTATGTAATATTAACCAAGAAAGTGCACTTTTTGAAGTAATGCTTTAATTTAAATCTTCTAGTTTTCTACATGTTTTGAACAACAGATTTTCATCATCAGGAAGATTATATTGTACCTGCAGTTTTGTATGGTATGTTATTCATGCATGTACATGTATGTATGTAAGCAGTCTGTCAGGTTGAAGGATGTGCTCGATATAAGGCTGCATGTACAATATATTCTTCCTGATGAGGACAAGATGTTTGAAACCTGCAGAAGACTAGAAGAATGGTTTAAAACACTAATTTAAAGGGTGAATTTTGTTGGTTAACATTACATAATTATCTCACACTATGCAGTGTAGGATGGTAAAGTTACTGGCGAGTCATTAATTGGACAGGTTTGGAAGGCAGTGGCACTGTCTGGAGGGACTACTGATTACCAAGACAAACATCAGTCAGGAAAGCTTGTGTTCCAGGGGAGATTCGTGACGCGTGCCTCCAGAATGCATGTCTAGGGCATTACCGAACCATTCGCCTGCTTTGTCGTGAATTTAGCGTGTAAACTATTTTTTACTGTTTTTATTTTACTACCGTAGATTCCACGCTAAGAACGATTTAAAGGTAAATATGTACGGCATATATTACGTTTGTTGGTGCTTACGTTTAATTGGCACGCTATAGTTCAAAAGAAGTAATTTGACTTGCACAACTGATGATGATGCGGCCGTACGTAACCTCACAGAGGAACAGATGTTAAAAATAAGTTGCAACGACTTTAATATACAGTGAAATATAGTCGACAGTACAATATAAGGCTTAAATATTTAGTTCGCAACTGCGGGTTTCTGATGGACTTGTCTTGTGTAGGTAACTTATGTCTATGTATGTATGTATGTAAGTATGTATGTATGTATATGAACTACTCTGATGTCATGACGTCTATGTGACTGCATCGCCCTGAAGTTGTGTCTCACCTGCCGTGACGACATATCACACACAACAAAGATTGTGACCGGTGATGCACTTTACGTTTTAATTGCTTTCGAATCGTAAACTGTGTTTCTTTCTTTGACTAATTTCGCAGTCAGTGGAGAATGACACACATTATTACAATTGTCTGCCTGATGGAATTCTTTTTATTTTCGTTCTGGTTTGTTCAGCTCTTGAGATATTGCCGTTAATTAGAACGTGCATTATTTGTGTACACACTGAACATGTGGTATGCACTTGTGAATAAGGAGCACGCGTTACTTCGATTGGTTGCCACCTACTGTCAGTTCACAGACACACGGAGTTTTGTTAGCTTACAGCATTAATTAACGAAAAGTGGCGACTAGATCCAGTGACACCCACTCTGTGTGGCAAGCGTCTAGTCTCTTAGACAAGACTTACAAAGTAATATTACTGAACTTGGTCATGTAGTTCTCTGCATAATTTACGGTAGTGTAGAGCAAGCAATCACAACGGCCCTCTCTAACATAAACTGTGAGCTTTAAAATAATCACAATCCTTTATTGAATTTCTTGTTATTTGGCTCATTGATTTAAAATTCGTTAAGCACAACAAACTGGACCTAGCGTGCAATGCGTCACAGTTGCGTTTGACATTAATATTCCTCTCAGATTACGTAATGATTATGAAGTCTGTAACAGAGTACGGATGTTAATAAATAATCCCTGTTAGCTGTTGTAGACATGGAGTGGTGTAAGATTTCATTTTCAAACCATTTACACGAGAAAATTAATTACAGTAGGAGTAATTTACATGTTTTTTTTTCTGAGTGTCTGATACGGTATAAGATTAGCCGTTTTAGAAAGCAACTTCTTGCACAAACGTTTCATCGGTGTGGAGAGTTTTTTGTAGATATTGCTTTTTAGTAATTTGTTTTACAGGTGATGAGGTTGCAGTTCAGTGTCCTATACTGGACTGGGAAGATACGTTCGTGTTTATAAACAGCCGAAGTTAGGACCATCCATCAGTCTGAACCTGGCTATATACCTCATTTTTACAATTCGAGAAGTAAAATTAATCACTTTATCCCTACACCACCATATGTCACAGAGGGGGTTCTTAACGAAAACCAGTTCAATTAAGGAAATTTAATCTTATCTGGAACAAGGTTGTCCACTGAGAAAAGTACAGGAAACTACTTACATATATTGCTTCAAGTGCAATTATATATATATATATATATATATATAAGCCACGTGTCCGGCCAGCCGTTAAAACTCGCTTCCTCCAAACGGGCGCGAGACAGCCCCGTGAAAAGAAGTGACTTCTTCGAAAATAAGGCAGAGGGTGCATCACTGTCAGGACACGCCGTACAGTTAGCTGCAATCACCTTACTATAGAGCCGTTACTAAGTTATTTTACGTGAAGCCTGAACATATGCAATGATCGAGGACATTTATTTTATGGATACAGTGAAACAGGCCTAAACTGTGAGTTACGTTATTGTGCGGAATTTATTTTACTTTACGCAGTATACAGTATTTCCTTACGATATGCCTTGCATTCAACTAAACGTTACAGCACTAGAATTTAAGTCGTTTAGCGCGTAAATGTTAAGGTAAACAATGATGTGACTTTCTGGAAGCCAGAAACAATGTTGGAACACACAGGCCTGACTTCGTGAAGCCAGGAACAATGTTGGAACACAGAGGCCTGATTTTGTGAAGACAGGAACAATGTTGGAACACACAGGCCTGACTTCGTGAAGCCAGGAACAATGTTGGAACATTCAGGCCTGACTTTGTTAAGCCAAGAACAAAGTTGGAACACACAGGCCTGCCGGTTAGTTTGCAGAATGTTTAGTAAATGAGAAACACTTATGTACTTTAGTTCGTGAAACATGCGAACCTAGAAAGTATTTTCTGCGCATCGATCTTCTTCATGTAAAGGAGGAAAATTATATAATTACATCACCACTAAACATGACCGTATTCCCAACTCAGAGAACGTGCAAGGATATTAAATTTACTGTCGGGAGATGATGAATGGGAAGAAAGTTTCAAAGAATTGGTGACCATAACGTATGCCATACCGAGACAGACTGATGCATGTGGTTGTGTATTGTTTTCACCAAGGGATCAAAATGCTTTATGGGCCAAATTTGAATGGTCATTTTGTGAGTAATATATAAGAACGCCTGGAACAGAAAATTAAGCATTTTTGCAAAACAAGACACTTTGTAACAACGGAATGAAATGTCAAAGGCATGGGGCACCTATTCCGGGTTTGGCGTAGGTTTTCATAACGAAATATTTTATGTGCAGGGGAAAGCAAACAGCGAAGAGCAAATAATGAAATCTTTGAACAAAGATCAAGCAACAATAGTTAATTAAATATTTGCTGTCTCAGATCAGAACTGTTCAAACATTTTCTTTACCGAGGGTATGGAGCAACGAGAAAAACTCGTATTTGTACAAGTGCCTTATTCACAGCTTTGGCGGCAGTAATAAGATAGTTTTGCTGTTGCATGGACAGATAGGAGAGACATTTCATTTGACGTTTTGTTTCCCTTGCTGCCCCTAAATACGTTTTCTGAATAACATCTAACAGGAAACACGTCCAATTATTGCTTAGTGCTGAGCTTGTTATTGGAGATGAAGGCTTCATTGCCGAAGAATGAACAATCACTATCCCAGACAAAATATTCGGACGTAATTGAACACAAATATAAGTTAGGAATGTCGGCATAGCGCAACATTCCGAGCGCATTCGCTCTGACATTTTTTTCCTAGATGGTGTCCTACATAAATTCCTTTCAATAAAACAGCGAATATTTTAATTCACTCTGTATAATTTCTCCGTGTTCAAGTAACAGATTTGCACTCGATCACAGTCGAGGTACCATAAACGAGTAGATTTAAAATCTATTAAATTTAAACTTCTGTTTTCGACGTTGACAATCCATGATGGTTGATGTTCAACTGTTTTTTCAATTTTACCTCACAGTGAACAAGGTCAGGCTCAGTTATTAAAACAGGAAATGACTAGAGATCCTAAATGGATGTGGGTATTCGTGCATAGATCTGTTATTTTTGTCCGATTTTGAATATAATCGGACACGTCGATAAGTAAAAGGAAAAGTTCTAAATATGGAATATCACAAAAATCTGTCTGTTGGGAGTCACTCTGTGTGTTCCGTCACGCAATGCCGCATTTTCAGTTGGTTGAATTAATGAAGGTACACTCTGTTTTCAGCATGGCCTACCGAACAATTGATGTATGCACTAGACGGATGCTTGCTGTGTTGAAGTATAATCACCGTAGTGTTTGCTATCACAATGTAATCAAATATGTTCCACGTTTTTTCACAGTGTGTTTTTGTATCCTCAAAACGACCAATGTTACTCATAAAAAACACACCGTCCCATCTAACACAACACTTTATTATTTTTTGAACGCTGCGTGTTTCGGTCGAAACCGATAATCATAAGGCATTCTCTACAAAACCTAAAACAATTGGTAAAATATTGTTATTTGTGAGATCAATGAAACATTACACAATATTTGAGGAATAAAAGACCAACTTGATGTCACTTGCTATTTTATTTCACTTCTTATGTGCTCAACATGTTTCGGACATTAATATATCCATAATCAGGACCTTGCGACTATTCTGTTGAATTACCACATTGGCCGTATTTTTCTTGGTTCGATGTGTGTTGGAGTTTCGGTGTGGTGGTATCCGTGTTTTAGGCTTCAGCCTGCAACACAGATACTACTCCAACCCAACCACACCGAAACTCCAACACACATTGAACCGAGAACAATACGACCAATGTGGTAATTCAACAGAATAGTCACAAGCTCCTGATGATGGCTATATTTATGTCCGAAACATGTTGAGCACATAAGAAGTGAAATAAAATAGCAAGTGACATCAAGTTGGTCTTTTATTCTTCAACTATCACAATTATGCACGGTCCAATAAACATAAGATTACACAATACGTATTTGTAGAAAACGCCCGGTGATGATCTGTTTCGATTGAAACATATAGCTTTAAAAATATTAACGTTGCGTTAGAGGAAACAGTGTGTAGTTATGTGAATGACAGTACACAGCAGGATGGATACCGTTAAATTGACAAATGTTACCTAAAGGACAATTAATTGTAGAGAAAATTTCAGACGTGGAATGTCCGATGTACCGGATTGTTCAGTCAGCTGTTTCAAATGTCCACACTGAAGGATATAATTGTCCAGTCGGATTTTCACGTCATTACCTCGCTACAAGAAGAGAAACTACAGGAATGTTTATTCATAATTTAAGCATTAGAATAATTGGAAAATCTACGTAAAAAAGGTTGCATCATATTCCTAACTTCTCTTATAGATTGCTCGCAATTGCCATCATTTGCACAGTCTTGATGATTTCTTGTTACTCTCATTCCTACACATTTTTATTGACCCTCACGTTTACAATTTGTGAATGCTCTGTTATGCTGTGTTGGTGTGATAGAGAAGCGATTAGTTCAAGCGAAACACTCCTAAAATGTATATAAAATTTAATATTCCACATATTTGCACAACAAATGCTTAAAGGTCGAATGAGTATGAATTGTGAAACAAATTCTTAAGACGGAGTCGTTGTGGTGACAAAATGCACATCAAATTTACATGCTACGTCACTGTTAGCAGGTAGTGTTTACATAAAGGAGAACTCAGAACTTTTAAATTAGCGAGCAAACAATATTTCTCTTCAATATTAATACAAGCTAACTACCTAACTTGTTGGTACAGAATCATCCTTGCAAAACTTAATTCCTCCGCTAGCCACGAAATTCCCTGCCTTTTATGGAACAAGAAGCTGTATTACCGTGTGCACAACAGCCTGCTTCTTGTCCCAGTTCTGAGCAAGATCAATCCGGTCGACGCCCTTCGAACCGATTTTTAGGATCCAGTTTAATATCCTGCCATCTACATCGAAGTCTTCCAGGTGGTCTCTGCCTTTCACGTTTCCCCACAATAACACACAAGAGTAACATTTTAAAATACCTGTGTACCTTATTTGATTTAAGCTTCAAAGTCATATTTTAATTGAGCGCTGTAGTAGAGAACTCATCCCCTTCTAGCGCTGCGGTCATGGAAGAGTAGAGCTATACCTCTACCCACCCTTTGGGCCACACCGGTCCTGTAACGGGATCACTTTACCTTTACCTTTACTGTAGTAGAAGGGGGGGGGGGGTGGGGGGCATCTGTAAGATTTTTGTTCTTCGTGGTGAATGGTAATTTGGTTCAGTCAAGCCTTTTGCTGTATTTTCGTGGGACATTGTAATGCTGTGTAGCATAGTGTGCTATGTACCTGGAATCTGTCTTAGTGGCAAACGTAGGCCTGTGTATCCGACAGGTTCATTGCCCAGACTGACCTCTATCAACACCCCTACTTGACAGAGCATGCGAAAATTGCCAGTAACATTAGGTTCAGTGACGTTAACCTGCCGTCCGATATATAGATGTGGAATGTGGTGCGAGGTAGTATCAGAAAACATATCTAAAGTTATATTTTGTGTGATATACTGTTATTCTACTAACAGCGCTACACACGTCGATGGTGCGAAACAGTGAGGGTACATAGGTTACTTTTGGAATAAAAAACGATAAATTTGCCGCTGTGCTTATCGACAAGCACATAGGGTGAGTGGAATTATAGCTGCACACTTTCTTACATTTGGCACTAGTTGGAGGTGTGCGGTAGGATTCAGCCCCCGCCTACTTCAGCCCCGGGGGAAGTGCCGTTGGTACCCTTTTGTAGGAGGCTGGATGGGCACCAAAGCCGGTCTTGGTGTCGTGCCACTGCCCGGAATCTCTGATTTCTCGGTTTCTCTGTTCGTAGCATAGTTACTGTACTGACCGCGTCCTTTCAACGGGTTTAATATAGAATTTATACTGAAGCTTTTAGCGTCGCCGTTGTCAAAATAAAAGTGATGGTGATAATGATAATAATAGTAATCAGTAGCAAGAAAGACGACGACGACGACGACAACAGTACAAAATTACACGTGGATATATGTGGTGGCATTATGATTTCGGCTGTTTTTAATAGTAGGATTTTCTTCGGTTATGAAATATTAATGTGGAAAAATGTAATTTTTTTAGTGGAAACGACTCTGTAGAATGCTGGATAGACACGCCAGATATTGGGCTGGCCCTGTAATTGATTAGAATTGCAATGGGAGTGGACGTGTTCAGTTTCCCAGAGTGACGGTGGAACACAGTGAAAGAGGCTGGCAAGGAGTCCGGCTTTGTGAATTCGATCCGCGCATCATGGCCGCATGTATCAGATGGGCATCAGCCTGTTACCCCGTTTAACTATCGGGCTGTTTTTCAACTCCACTGCCCCAAGCTTTAACACTGAAAATTGAATCGGTGCAAACACGGAGCAGTTCGCGAATATGTGATTACTTCACACTGGCAGCAAATTTCTCATTAAGCCAGCATTCCGTTCGGTAGCAGCAAATTTCATTTTGTTATTAAAACTCATTTATATGCAATTGTTTGTAGTCCATGCGTGGGACTGTGTATGAAGAGTCTATTTATATCTTATCAGTGATTCTACAGAACTAGTTGTATATGCAGTGCCATTCGTTCTAATACAGTATTTGCACACTTAGTCATGGAGCTTTATGTAATAGACAAGTAGTTAAAGACACTTTAATATTTCGTACAGAAAGAATGTGGCAAATTCCAATATTTGAGCTGTATTAAATATTATTAAGTGAAGTGTCGAAATTTTAACATCGCCATTAGTACCTTTGAACACGATACGAAGAGAGGGCCTTACATCTTCAGACCTCAAAACATCCATCTGAATGTTATCTCCAATCACCTAAGTCTTCTAAGTGGACGTTTCCTAAAAGATTTTTCCAGTCTTATGTTTATTGGACCGTGCATCGTTGTGATAGTTGAAGAATAAAAGACCAATTTGATGTCACTTTCTATTTTATTTCACTTCTTATGTGCTCAACATGTTTCGGACATTAATATATCCATCATCAGGAGCTTGCGACTATTCTGTTGAATTATCATATTGGTCGTATTGTTCTTGGTTCGATGTGTGTTGGAGTTTCGGTGTGGTTGGTTTGGAGTGGTATCAGTGTTGCAGCCTGAAGCACAACTGGTCTGTTCATGTGGAGCACATAAGAAGTGAAATAAAATAGCAAGTGACATCAAGTTGGTCTTTTATTCTTCAACTAGATTTTTCCAAGTTTGGACAGATTTCCTTCCATGCACAGTGTTGGTGGGGAAACGAGGGAAAGTGACCACTTTAAATATCCAGGTATGTATAGGAGGATAATATTGAAATGGGCCTTAAAGAGAGGATGGGTTAGTACGCAGTGGATTTATCTCGCTGAGATAGGGATAAATGGCGAGCTCTTGTGAACACGATAATTAGGTTTCAATGAAGCGAGAGTAATTGACTTTTTAAAAACCCACGAGCTTGTCACGAAGGATGCTGTTCCTTAGAGCTGGTGTCCGCGTAGTTCGGTATAACACTAGCTATACGCCAGTCCCTTGGTGGCCACCAACATTTGGTTACCTTAAAGAACACCAAGTGATTTTTAAACCCGTAGGCTTCTGGGATGTTACGCCATGACAAGCGATAAATAGTTACCGACGTTTCGGTATAATTTTCAGTCCCCATCCTCAGGGTTTAATAGTCTTACACTCTTCATCGTCTGGTAGATGCTGAAGGAGGCGGCACATTCCCCCGAAATTTTGGTTACTATATAACCAGTCAATACGGCGTTACGTGCTGGAAGGTGTTATCGTGAATTGTAAGGTATGAAGTAGTTAAAAGAGTAGTTACTTTTAATAGTAATTGTCTTTAATATTGATAATTTATTGGTGGTAATTATTCGTACTTCGGAAAGTTTCAATGATACTCCACCTGACTGGGGACAGGCATCGTGGTCGAATTGATGGAACGCCTTCGTTGTATTAGGTAGGTCATGAATTAAATTCTCGACTTTGAACCCGGCTATCCTAACCTAAGTTCTTCTTTAGTTTCCACGGTCCATCCAGGCACATACCGGGATTGGTCTCAGGCGGTTTCTATTCACTTCCTTCACCATTCATTATTCACTAATCATCCCTCCTTTCGACACTATGTAATTTGAGCTACTGACGTCACCCGAAAGTAAGCCAAAATGCTTTTTTCTTACTGTAGGAACATGATGTGACAACTGTCGCTATTCACTTTCTCTCGGTTTGCTTGACTTTCTGCCACATCGACGTGCAAGGAATGTGTTTATTAGGTGCGACGCATGTCTGCGTAGCGATGAAACACGGTTCCATAACATCCATTATATGTCGTAAGACCCTAATATTAACTGTAATACATTGGGCTAAACCGCCCAGTCCACGACTCGCGGTAAATTTGAAGAGTGGTTAGCACTGCGCTGCCTGCCGTGACTCGAAGTGAGATACAAGATACATGTACTACTGCTACTGCTACTGCTACTACCGCTACTACTACTACTAATACCACTACCGCCACTACTACTACTATTACTACTACTACTGCTGCTGCTACTACCACTATTACTACTACTACTACTACTACTATTACTACTACTACTAACAAGGATACTAAAATTTTGGTCTATAGTTTGTGACATCGTCTAGTCTACTTTAAGGGCACCACCGTTTCTGGTAACATACTGCATAGTGAAACTTCTAAACGTTTGTTCCAAACACAAGCTAAACGTTGTCGTAATCCTTTAGACCACAACATGAATATTCCCCATCAACCCCTAAAATATTGTGAAGAGTAACATTTTCTTTTAAAAGGTTTTGTGTTGTACACTGAATGGCTTGTAGTTTGTCAGGTAGCAGTCGGTATACTTTTTGTGGCTGTTTTCATGTGCACGTGTGTATATGCGAAGTTCACACTCTAGTAGAATGAAGTGGCAAAATTAAAATTCGATGCATATTGCCTGAATGATATTTAATTAAATAGACAAGTTTGTTTTTAAATTATTTGTGTGTACTGCACAGTGATATTTGTTTCATTTAAATCTTTCAATGTGTTTGAAACTGATGTGTAATAAACGTTCTCATTTACGGTCAACTGGTGAGCGACGACATGTTTGTAAATTGATTTGTCGCGTTGATGTATCACAAACTTTATCCATAAAAAGTCAAAGCTAAAAGTCGACGAAAAATTAAAACCTTCACGTACCAAAGAGTTAATCAAAAAAATTGGGAAATTTTTACATTCATAGGCGTGAAGTTTGTAATGAAGGTTTGTTTTTCGGTGGGAAATGGTAATAGTTATGGGAGTAGCAGAACTTTTGTTTTGTGTCGTGATTACAATTCCCTCTTGCCTACGTGTGATACAATTTTTATAGCTTTATAAGGCGCATCTGAAAGGCCTGCTGTTAACTTCGTCATGTCTACCCGCCAGTCTTCATGGAACAATTGGGTTCCCACTAGAACAATTTTCGTGAAATTTAATTTGTAGATTTGTTTTATTGACCATGCATTGTGATATATCCGTAGAGTAAGAACCAACAGGATACGTTAATTACTTTCAATTTATTTCAATAATTAACCTCTACATGTTTCGAGCAGGCTTACTGCTCATCATCAGGAGGCACTACTCTATATACGAAATACACAGGATCCTGCCAGCAGCCAGCCAACATAAACGCATGACATATACCAATTTCTGTATACCTCCTGATGATGAGCATTAAGCCTGCTCGGAACATGTGGAGGCTAATTATTGAAATAGATTGAAAGTAAATAATGTACCCTGTTGGTTCTTAGTTTAGGTTAAATTTTATAATTTAAATTTGTTATTAAACTCCAACGACCATGCTTAATTTTGATTAAAATCTGGCAACAATAACAGCGAAAATTAAATTTCTGTGAGATGTAAATAATTACCAGTTTATGCGGCGTAATACCCTAGAGGACTTGCAAGTTCTACATAGAACCCCGGTGTGAGAACGTCAAAACTCGCGCTGAAATCTTCTTGTGACGTGGGGGGTGGGGGTGGGGGGGGGGGCGGAGGGGGAGGGAAAGGAAAAAAA
>Ga0123357_10003204_pt1 | contig 18630 bp, 10 predicted proteins | sample TergutEmb28metaG_FD_89873 | JGI IMG/M metagenome (GOLD analysis project Ga0123357, IMG submission 89873) | Embiratermes neotenicus P4 segment gut microbial communities from Petit-Saut dam, French Guiana - Emb289 P4 | ecosystem: Host-associated > Arthropoda: Insects > Digestive system > Gut ...
ATCAATAGCGGCCATCTTCAGGTTATTACAATTTTGCTCAAAGAGTATCATATATATGCCTACACTGCGAGGTGATGCTGAGATCTCATCACCGTTACGCGTTACAGTCAGTTTATTTAGTGGGAGGTCTAATGGTCAGTGACTGGTAGGACTCACATCCTACCAGTCATTGACCATTAGACATCCCACTAAATAAACTGACTGTAACGCGTAACGATGATGAGAGCTCAGCATCACCTCGCAATATAGGCATATATATATATATGTGTGTGTGTGTGTGTTTGTGTGTGCGTGTGTGTGATACTCTTTGAGCAAAATTGTAATAACCTGAAGATTGCCGCTATTGGCCGAAACATGTAGTTATTTTTTTGCTATTAAATACCATCATAAAACATACTACCATAGTTGTGTTTCATGACTGAAATTTACATCACTATTAGAGATATGCAGTTTTATAAACACATGCGACAGTGAAGTAGGCTCTGTAAGGTCTGTTTGAAACTGTATGACGTGTAATTGAATAAATCTTCTTATTTCTGTACCGAATGCTTCGAGATGAGGATATTATATGCAGCACAACACAAAAAGGCTTATTTGGGCCCTACTGTCTAGAGCTTCGATTGATACAAGCTTTACTGCTACACTGTTTACCCAAGTCAATTTATTTTAACGTTCATACTTGAAACCCGTCGAGTAATGGCAAACAACAGAACACCTGTTAACTACGTACCAATGCCACGCAGCTTGAAGGAAGTAACCTACCGAGAAGCAGATGGAGCGTAGCTAAATTTATAGTGATGAATGTTAATGGCAACAAATTAAGGACCGAATGCCAGATGTTTCAAACATACGGCCTCAGCAGACGATTTAAACACAGCGTCGGAAAATTGTTGGAAATGACTGCGTCACGAAAGTGTATGTATGGCGTCCAAAGTTAAGTCGTATACTTTCTTTTATAAATAATGAGTCCATAAATAATTCTGGGATACGAATAAATAATTAATGTTGCAACGAAGGAATCAAGAGGGTTGTTAATTGTTTCTCATTCCAGGTTTTCTTAGGAGTAACGGAGTACGATAATAGGGCTTTTTAGTACTTCAAACTGCAGACGCTCCATAAATCATAGGGTTATTTAACCGCGCTGTTTAAATGCATAGGTTATACAGCACTGAACGAGGAAACCTGAATAAAATTTGAACAGGCGTGTCTCTAAAAGACTGTGGCGTCTTCACTATGCCAACCTCTGCAAAAGACGAATGGGGCGCGTTACTGCCAACGTATGATACAATATGTAGTCCATTTAAAGACGCAGTACCAACTGCAATATAGGATGAAAACTGACAGGGTGATAATAAGACTGAAAATACGTGGAAAAACGTTGTCCACGATTTTTTTAAAAGTCGCTATCTTTGCGTTAGATAATACGTCAGATAAACATAGGTCTAATGTTTATTAACAATAGAAAATGGTTTTTGAAAATACAATGGAATTTGGCTATCGATAACAGTAGGCCGTATGTAATTGTTGAAGTCTTACGACTGTACCTGTCAGAAGGTGAAAGTCATTTATAGGTGAAAGTAGGATCATTTCGAGGCCTTATAAATAATAGCGCCATCTGTCAGGCACGAACAGTCACTATCCGTCTGGTATCCAGTAACACAGACCTCTGAATTAGTAACAAACCGTCTTTCTATAAATTCGTTTCAAGTATTTTCACGAAAATATTTGAGTTTCAAGTAATCTGTCTTTAGTTACAACTGGAGTTATAATGGCCAAAGAAAAATTATTCATCTTTATGACAAACGTATGTGTATTATATCCCTATACACTTCTTAGAAGCACCAGAAAAATGTAAGTGCTCCGATACATTCCTATTTTGCCGTGCGGCCGATACTATAAATTTTAATAAGAATAGGTTGTGCAATCATTCGAAATGTATACAAGTAAACTGTAATTTTGAACCATTACTTCGGTGTGATGTTTACATGTTATATATTCTTAAAAACGTTTCCTGTGATCAGTTATTTAAACTACATATCTAATGGCTTCTACATGATTTTGTCATTCCCACCGTCATTTAGTCAATTTCGATATCAATTTTAATTTTTCTCCTGCAAACAATTTTCTACACAAAAATTGTAATATCCATCTATGGAGCACTATAAAACATTTAGTTTGAAGGATGGGATATCAGGCGTTCATGTGCTTTCTTTGGTATCAAAGGGTAGCTCGTCTCCGAAACGCTGGAAATTGTTCTGCCTTCTCGATACTGTGCATAACACAAACGACTATAAGAAAAAGAACCTGAGTGTGTTTCAGAAAGATAATTCTGAAAAGCAATGGGTCCGGTTTGGTTCCATGCATAAAAATACTAAAATCGTCAGTGTAAATCTTCGTTCCCATTTCGTATATGGAACCAAAGAGGATGATCATAGATCGAAACAAAATATCCTAAATCAGTTTACTTATGTCGCCAACAAAAAATACATCTCAATTCAGCCACTCCTGCATAAAAGTAGTGTTCCTGTTTTTTGTTTCATCTGAACCAGAAACCGACTCATTGCTCTCTCTCTCTCTCCACTACTGTAACAGTCCAGATTAAATACCGTTTCTAAATAGGCGAAAGACCAGACCGAGAGACTAGTGGCAGAAGAAAACACACACACTCCATTAGCTCCCACTGAGGGCAGACACATTTAAAAAATAGTGTAACATTTTCGCCTTTCTAATCTAATCTGTCTGGGGTTGCAGGGTACCCTGAACATTTGCGTTACCTGCATCAGCAGTTGAAGTTCCTTTACCGTTGTTACGGACCCACAAGACTTCTTATTTTAAGAAAACCAAAGGAATGAATTTAATAACAGTTAGTCGACACAACAATACTGAGATTTACTTCATTAGAACCTAGAATATATATAAATATATATATATATATATTCTATGAATAAATCTAAATCAGTTTTAGCCCAGTATTTTCAAAGTTTCAGTTTCGTAGAGAAGGTTTCCCAACAGAATGCCAAGCTGTAAGCATTACTTGACGTCAATACTGACTAATTAAAATTCTAATAAACAACAGCAACAGTGTTTTTGCTTCCAATGTGAGCTTCTGTTTCATACTGAAAACTGTATATTGTCCTCTGCGTATTTCCTGTGGTTTCCTCAAATCCCCAGACACATACACAAAGAGAGTAATGAAAAAATGCGGCCTTGTCCTTTGCAAAACTTTCACAATCACAGATCATATTAATCTTCATGGATTCCTGAAGAAGAACAAATTATCTGATACAGCAAACTTGACTACTTTGTAATGCCGAATTACTAAATTAGGGGTCGACACGGCTTAGTCGGTTAGCGAATCGCTATGGGCTGGACGGTTCGGTGTTCGAACCGCAGTGGGGCAACAGATTTTCCCTTCTACACACCCTTCCACACAGGCCCTAGACCCGCCCAGCCTCCTTTACAACAGGTATCTGGGCTCTTAACGGGCGATAAAGCGGCCGGGGGCATGATGCTGACCACCCATCCCCATCTAACACCGAGGGTACGAACGAGCATCTACTCCCCGTCTGTACCTGCATGGCATGTAACGAAATAAGTTGTATTTACACCGTAAATGAATGCAAGCAAGAAAACTTCACGTACAATTAGATGTTTCTCCTAATAAATAGCAAGAAATTTTGTGAGGTTTTGAAACTCAGAACGCAACAACACAAGGGTGGACAAGTAAACAGAACAGCCGAGTAAAATACGGTCACACTGGACAGTCAGATTTCTATAAAATTCTGAGTTTACACAACCTTTAGTGAGTCGATAAAATGATTGTGATTGTAAAGGCAGCGACTGTGACTAATTTGAAGAAACCCAGATTTCCCCCAGAAAAGACGAAGAGCACCTTGAAATACATCAATCAGTTCAGTAATTCAATGGGAAAAATTTCAATTGCGTACTTCCCGAACAGAAGCATATACCATCACCGCTGAGCCATACAGCTTGCTTAATCGGGTAGCCAAGTGAGTGACGTCACTCCCTCGAGCAGGAGTCATCCTGAGAAGGTAAAATCTTTCAAGAATTTCTCCGATTGTTTCATACAAGCTGAATTTTCTGTCTTGAACCGACTGTCGAATCAGTGGAATATTACCCCACAAAATACCCTAATTTTAAGATCCATTTGAAGATTATTTCCTACTAGGTTCTACGCGTAATTTCAATGTTCAAACGGTTCACTGTGGCAGACCTATGGAACCTTCAGTCATGTGCTTGTGCAGCCACAACTTTCACAAAGCAACGGCCTTGCGTTGAAGGGCGGCAGGTGATGCGGGCTCCTACCAACAGTAACCTACAGATATCACTCAGGATGACAGGTCACACAAGGTCATTCAATGCGTTTCATTGATAAGTTACTAAAAATTCAGAAGGCATTATGTTAAAACTGAAACAATGTTTATATCAATGGAAGTAAAGTGACAGGTGCCAAGGGTAAAAACATCTTCCTTCTCACCTAAAGCCTCTAATACCATTTCCTTTCCTCTACGCTCTTGATCCTTAAAAACGTGGTCAGAAATCCTAAATGCGGTAGAGAGGCACGGTGATCTAAATCTACATGGAAAGAAAAATAAAAACGAGGCAGCTTACGGAAATACGGCACGAGAATATGAATTGGGTTGTTGTGGCCCAGGATAAGTTAGAGTAACAGAGTTCTGTAAACACGGTAATGTCAAATTCTGACGTGAACATCCCATTGTGTTATTCAGTAACTCAGCACATGAAGTTGATAAAAGACTAAACACAACTAAATTCTATTTTGTTTAATAGAAAAACATGTTTCGGTCTAGGCCAGGGCATCCTCAAGTTCATAAACATTTTAAAAATAAACACTGGTAAAATGTACTGTCATTTGTAAAACCGTTTGATATTTTAACTCCATAAGTATTTTTAAATTGTTTGTGAACTCGAGATGGCCTATTCTAGGCCGAAATATTTCGTGCTATTAAACAGAACAGAATTTATCGTGTTTAGATGGTTATAAACTTTATGCATTGAGTTACGGTAATATTCCTTCACATTCCGTACAGGCTCAGAATTTACTAAATAGATAAGCTGCTTTTAGCTGCAAAGTTTTTCTGCTTCGAATTACTTTTGTTTTCTTCATTAAAAATACACTTGCTTCTTTATGCACTCATTTAGTTTATTTCAGAAAAACCAGCCAATACATCGCTAATTGCGATAGCATCAAACATACACATGGCGTTATCCTGATTCCAACTGTGTAGCACAAAACACAGCCACGTTTTCATCAAATCTTCGTCTGCATACATTACATGCCGTATTCAAAGTACAAACTGATTCACCCTCTCGTTTCCTCTTTAAAGGTTCAGTAATTCTTTCTATCTTACGATTTCTCGTAGTACTGGTACTAAGTAGTACTACCTCTTATCTTCTGGCATATTCAAGCCACTTTATTCGCAGGCACTAACTACTCGCACGACTTCCGAAAGCTACCTTTCGAAAAAATGTACGAGGGTGGGCTGATAAGTTTTGCCTCCACTTAAATAGAAAATGAATGGGAAAAGATATTTTAATGAAATAAAAAATAAATATTCCTACATCAATTATTTTTAAAGCTGCATAATTATTTTTCTACAAAATCACCATGCACTTCAATACACTTCCGCCAACGCTGCACTAGTTTTGAAACCCGTCCTTAAAAAAAAATTGGCGTTTTGTTTTTGAAACCATTTCCTTACTGCAGACTTCACCTCTTCAACCGCCTTACCCGTCGTCTTACTGTACGCACATCAGTACACTGATCATTATAAACGGCTGGCATTCGTGTGTGAATTTCAATTGGAGGAAATTTTCCCGCGGTTAAGAATTCAATAACAGCACGCTGTTTGAACCGAACTTATGAAAACTCTTCCGTTTCGATGTGCACTGGGTGAGGACCGTAAGCATCTGTGTGTTCAAGGTGAAGTACGATGGAAGAGAGATACCATGCGACTACACAGAACCGGCTTTATCCAGATATGTCCAATGTAAATAAAAATATTACAGTGGAAGCAAAACTTATCAGCCCACCTACGTGTGTATATTCCCTTCCAACCAGATACAGATCTCCATTCTTGGGTTTTCCCAGTGAGGTTGTTACGATCTAGAGTCTAGCTACGCGCTGAAACTAATTTTAAATAAGAGGAAACAATGGAGACCGGAAGATATTACAACGCAACAGCAAGGAGGCCTGTTGTTCTTACTAAAATTTGTCATTGCAGCCGAACTGTAATAGTTTCGACGCAACACACGCACACGCACACGCACACGCACACGCACACGCACGCGCGCGCACACATACATACATACACACATACCTACACACATACACACATACATACACACACACATACATATATACATACATACATACACACACATACATACACATACATACATACACACATACCTACACACATGCACACATACATACACACACACATACATATATACATACATACATACATACATACACACACATACATACACATACATACATACATACATACATACACACATACCTACACACATACACACATACATACACACATACACACATACATACATACATACATACATACATACATACATACATACATACATACATACATACATACACACACTGACGAAACTTGCGTGAGGGGTGGCAAGGGGGCAAATGCCCCCTCCAAATTTTTCTCCTTAAGAATTTTTTTTGGGCTACTCTGTTGAAAATAGGCAAATAAAAGGTGTGTTTGTATATTAAGGACTGGTCCAAACCAGCCCTCTCCTTCGTTCTAACTTGACACCTTCGTAAAATAAAGTTCCTAGTACCGATGGAAGGAGTTGGATGAACTAATTAAACACTGGAACATAATAAATTACGTTAAAGCCCAACGATTGAGTTGGTTTGGACACATAAATAGAATGCCCGAAACTAGCATAGTAAAAAGAATAAACAAATGGAAACCATTCACATGAAGACCAGCTAGAAGGCTCAAGTCTCGATAGGAAGATGTCAGGAATGATCTGAAGAAGATGAAGCTTATGAAGTGGGCAGAACAAGTACAGGAGCGCCTCAAATGGAAGGATGTTGTCGTGAAGACCAAGACTCTATCAGAGTTGTAGCGCCATAGACGAAGAAGAAGTACCGATGGTCGATTTGACTCCCCACCACCACCGCCGCACTGTTATTAGCCGAGTTACGCTTATACATAAAGCCACACCTAGAGCGGATATGAACCAGTGATCCGTGTGTAAGTTGTCTAATACGCGTCCTAGACCACAGGTCATTACCTTAAACCGACAGCAATACTCTAAAAATTTGGATAAAGGACAGCAATTCCTTAAAACACAGGTAACAGGTTATCTGTACAGAGTATATCAGTTACAAGGCAAACGAGAGCTCCGTGTGGTACACTGAAGTACGCGAATAATCAATAAGTAAGACAAGTCTATATATATAGAATTAATGATAAAGGACATTTTCATAATTAAATGTTTTCTGTCAGCTTCAGGCACATTCCAATTTAATATCCGTAATTGCACGCGTATTTCACAGATTTCAAGCAGCGATTCGTACTCCAACAAAACTAAGCCAAAACAGTTACTATACAAATTGGTAACGTACTTACATTTAGCTGCATGACGATCTTATTGTATGCCCAGTGCCAGCGCTCTCTGACGGTCATCTTCCGCCTCTCTGGTTTCACTTCTTCCTCATCCTCAAAAGAGACACTCTTCGATTTCTCGGCTTGTCCTTGAGACGACTGCCTATCTACACTAGGCGTCGGACTCTCGACAATCGAAGTGCGTGATTGTTCGTCCAAACTTTGCTGTTTCTGCACCATTATCGGTGGAGACGGAGATGCGTGAATCGACGGCGCCTTATTTGGCTGAGGCTGGTACGGCTCAATGAGACTGTTCAGTCCCCTCAGTGGAGGTGTGTCTGACACGTAACGATTCATTAGTGCAGAAGGAGGAGAGTCCCTGAAATTCATGCTCTTGGTATAATAGTCCACACCCGCACTATGAATGGTTACTTCCTCAGCACAACTATCCAGGGAATCCTGAGTCCGCAAGCATCCCCTACCGTGAACCAAGGTCTGCGAATGGTACACACTGTGGGGAGGAAGGACGGTATTGTTGAAAGTGCTGGTGGTGGAGGCAGCTGTGGTACTCGTAGTCGTCGTAGTTACGATTGCCGAAGGAGGACTGCTGACAGGGGGTGTCACTACAAGTCCTGCGTTTGCCACTGATTTAGAAGATGGTTCTTGGTCCCGACTATCCAACACTATAGTACTGCGGTGCTGGGCAGTTTGTGGTGGCACATGGTTAGCAATGGACACTGGTACTGACGTCATGGTCGTGGTGATCGGTACTGTAGTCGCAGTTGGTGTCATCTCTGCCGGCGTCGTCGTCATAGTCTCAGTTGTCGTGGAATAATCATGCACGCCGCGACGATGCTGGGCCGAGGAATTGACTGAGGACACTGCTGTCTCGAAAGAGTCTCTGAGATCGTCGTCTCGCGATTCCAGGGAGTCTGTATTCTGCTGCAGCAACGGGCTGTTCTCTCCTCTATCGGGCAGGAACTTCTTCCTGGAGTCGTTCATTGTGACGCCTGTGTCATTATAATACCCCAAATCTTCCTCCTCCTCGTTCACATAGTCATTCATGTCCTGAGCATTATAGTAGTACTCTTCAGAGTTCTGGCGTTGTTGCGTGGAAATATTCCTCCGTTGGGCGGTCGGCACGTTCTGTTGGTAGCCCCTCGTACCCGTAGCACTTAGCCTTCCGTCACTAGTTCTCTTATCGTGCCCTATCACTTCACGATCCTCGTCCACACTGTCCTGCTGTGTCGTCGCGAGGTTGTCAATGCTCCTGTAAGCATAGTTGTAATCTTCATTGTAGCCACTGTCCTTACCGACAACTCTGGGAGTATTGTAGTAGGCTGAGTACGAACCGGAGTAAACGTCCTGGTCCGCGTAATCCGCCGACGACATCCTTGACAGCACAGCATTGTTGCGCCTGGCTGTCGCATTTGTCGTGGTGGTCGAGTTAGTGGCACCGTGGTGTGGGAGTTGTCTCCCTGGAGTAGGTGGGAGATGGTGCTTGTGCACGCTGGAGGGAGGTTTCGGTAAATGATTCGTCCTCCCTGTAGATACGGGAGGCGAGTAGACAGCGCTAGTGGTTGTTGTCGCCGTCGTGGTAATGGAAGCTGTTCCTGTGCCACCGGCATGATGCCTATAATCATCGTAGTAACCAGAAGCGTTGTAGTCATATTCTTCGGTAGAACTCTGGCGGCTACTGGAGGGCCTGTGTGGAGTACGGCGTCTTGTAGTGGTTGGAGTGTTGTTGACGGCTTTCAATGTTGATGGTGGATATTCGTTCCCTGTGTAGTCCTCCTCGTAACTCAAACCTCCTTGCGGAGAGTAATATTCGTCCTCACCTTCATCTTGAGAATTCACTTTTCCTGTCGTCGCATAGCCATCAACCTTACGGTTTGCTGACCGACTACTGTTCACCCGGTTCTCGTAATGGTCCCTGGCCCGATACTGGTCTTTGTAGTAGTACCCTCCCGAGTCCCACTGCCTATCTTCATCTTCCTGGCCGTATCTGCGAACCGACAATGGAAGTTCAATGATTTCACTCACGGTAATAAAGTACAGACTTCTGGAAAATTTACAAACTAAAAATTTATTATTATAGAAATGGCAGCTAACACCAGCTTATATTACTTGCTAAGTTTAACTGAAGAAATTTCAATCTACACGACCCACATAGAATACACAATTAAAAATACAGAGAAATTAAATAATACTAACAAATCAACCTCTTCGGGTTAGGTTTATTGACTATACTTCAGTCGGTATATTACGCAACAGAACGCAGGACCGAGAGACGGTAGTTTAATTCTCGAAAGGGGCAACAGAATGTTCTCTTGTTCAAAGTGTCCATAAAGTTCTGAGCCCCAACCAGCTCCATGTTCAACTACTCGAAGAAAAGCAGCCAGGGCGTGAAACTAGGCACTAAACTCCATCCAGTGCAGAAGCTAAAAATGTGGGGATTTATATATCCACTTTTTCGTAAGTTTTATGACGTGGCATTCGTTAAGCACATGGACACCTTAACTATTGCCCTTTTTCCGCGTGTACAATGTGAAAAAGAGTAAATGTGTTCTTTTGTTTTTAGTTTTCCAACAAGAGAATGTTTTATGGCATATTTGGACTGGATCTCAATTGGCTAAACGTTGATAAATTTCCTACGCTCAGCGGACAAGTTAAGATAACCTGAACGAGTTCCGCGGTTTTTTTTATCAGACTACGTGAACCTTAAGAACGCTACGGGGAGTTTCTAAAATACGTTTAAAAGTAATTTAAATTGCTGAATTTTGCACTGCCTAATGAAGCCGTTCAAAGCGTTACGCGACAAATTGACTGTAGTGTCCATGAAGAAGAAGTTTAAACGCTATTGGCCTTTTAGGATATGATGTTCCTTACCCGTTTGCAACACGAATTTCGTCCCACAGCTATTTAAAGTCAAAATCCTACTGCGCAAAAAACAATTCGCATCTCGGTTACACACACCTAAGAGCTAACGCAGCTTTTCACTCTGCACAATACATGAAACGCATAAATACACTCTGTCACTTTATTGTTTCTTTAATTTTCAAACGGGCAGTGAACTTCGTTTATCAACGCTGATTTCCAGAACAGCTGTCTGCGGACACGGTCAGACACATTAAATTTGCACGATACGGTATAATAATATACGCATATATGAATCTATCTCCATAGAATACGAGCAAATATTTAAATCACGATACAACGCAAGTTCAGGATTACAAAATACGAAAGATCCGTAGATCGTACTTTACAAAAGCAAGCTACATTTTCACAATAATGCTCAATGCTGCCGCTTCTCTTAGCTAGGCAGAGAGTTGGGGCTGTCAACACCTAAACCACCCAACCTTATGCTCCTCTTCTTTGTACACATTAAATTAATCAATTTACGAATTTTATAACGCATATCTATGCTAATAATGGAATATGCATATTGTATGTTACCAAATGTAATACAAGATATCCAGTGCAAGGTAACTGAAATGAACAGAACTGAACTGAACTGAACTGAACTGAACTAAACTGAACTGAACTGAACTGTCTTTGTTTACAATATTAATGTTACTGATGGTTAAGGCGATGAATTCTTTCTTAAGCATACTGAAATGTTAGTGTGTCACTGCATGTTCAAAAGCAGAAACAAGAAAGTTCAGTTTCTTCATGTCTCCCCTTTTTTGAAGCATTCCCTACTGCCTGTCTTTTTATCTCTAATATTGAATGGACCCATAACAATGGCATTGATATGCAATTAGTTTAAAAAACTGCAATCTTAGTGCTTTGTTGAATAATTCTTTTAAACCTGAAAGTTATCAGTTCAAGGGAGCGCATCTATCTAAAGTTCCTTTCATGCAGTGTCCTTGGTTACACCAAGAGCAGCTATTATTACCCCTTTATAAACTACAACGCTAGTAACACTTTTATCAAAAAGCAACAGAATGGTTTGGGTTCAAAACTTCAAATTAAAATTAACACTTTAAAGACTAAGGTTAATTTAAACTATACATAGAAATAGAGTTAGTAACTCACACAGGACATAGCCTCTGTCCATTAAAAGCCCTATGGGGTAAGGCTGTGTATGGAAATAACTGCCATTTATTGCTAAGTTTATTTCCAAGTTACTGCCCTAGCTCACACATAAAAGATACTCTACATCCTTCGGCCACAGCATACAGCTATCTGCACACAGTATTCATCCGTGGAATACAATTCTCGGCCACATGCATGACTTAAAGCTAAAATCTGACTGCAGTGACTACATGTGAAGATGTTTGGATGCAAACATTACTAATCTAATCCTGTACACATATTACCTGTAACGATGTCTCTGTATGTATGCAGATATGTTTTAATCTTCAATTTATATTTCAACATTTACCAATGACAATGTTATGTTTTAAACGTATGTGACCTTTGTGTAACATGTACTCCCTCAGAATGGCCACATGTTAGGTCATAGACCATAACACGCAGGAGTGACTTTCACATTTGAAGTGGTGCAATAAGTTCACCCATATATGTTAATTGTATGGAAGGTTTGTAGCTTTAAACTTGATTTTTTGTGTAAGGATTACTGAAAACATGTAAATACTGTATGAAAAAACTGCAGTTTTTCTCACGTTAAACTTTGTGGTGAATATAAAACCAACGAACTCTAAAGGTTAACAAAAACGATTAGCCTTCTTGGTTTTTACAATGTGTAGGATCATCACTTTGTCTCAACGTTTCAGAAGGACTTGCTACTTCCATTTTCAGAGTGACTGAATTTGGTTTGGGTGGAAACTCAAGGAAACTTTAGTTTGCACATGAAACATTTCAGCAGCATCAGACTGAATTAATAATGGCAAACACTTTCTCCTGGGTAAAGTGGTGAAAGCATGAAGCTGACCACTCATCTCCACCTAGCAGCGAGGTTAAGAATTAATGGAAATATACCTCCACTTTCCCACATGCCTTCATGGCATGTATAGGTATTGCTGTACCTTTACAAATATAAAGAAGTCAGTTATCCTGTAGTTTGAGGCAGCAAGGTCCCCAGAAATGTCTGAACAAACTTATGATACTACATGGCCGAATAACCTTGGAGACTATCACATGAACGACACCCACTGTCAAAGCCTGAAAACACAAAAATTAAAAGAACTAAACCTCTATATAATTCTATCATCTTCTTTACCCTTAGATGTTCCCATTACACAGGTGTAATCTACCTCACTGCTGATTAAACAGGACTAAGCACCTGCTAGATTCAAATTGCACATTTTGTTCAGTCTTTGCCTGGTCAAATATTAAGGACTTCATTCTATTGGTATAAGGCACCAGTTGGAGAACGTTATAATCAAAAAAAGCTGACAGTAAATTTTTCTGTCCTTGGTGTAAATAAACATCTCACTGAAAGAAGGATGCGCTTCACACACAGATATCCACATTAACTGTAACTTCAAGTACCAGAGGTCACCGTATTCATCTACATTTTAATGACATAACTGTAATGCTTTGATGCCAAACACTATAATCCATCTCAATGTTCCAGAATATTTCTGTTATTTGAATTTCAAGCTAATATAATTTTTAAGTCTGTCTGTGCTTGAAATGACACACAACTGGGAAAAGTGTGGATGTTCTGTCCACTTATTACACACTGAAAACAAGTGAATGGATTTGTATAAGACATCATATCAGGGAATCTACAATCAACATTGTCACAAGTTCATATATTTCCATTACATTTCCCATTACAAGTAGATGATGACCAAAATTTACAAACTGTCATCTTATACCACAGATACCACTAACCTGATCATCCAATATACTTCAAACATCAGTTAGCATTGTCAAGTAGCTTTTTGATGACATTTTTGCAAGAAGGATGTCACATCTGTGACTACAATAAACAGATTTAAGGACTTTACTAATAAAACCTGCTTCCATTTGTTAAATTGCATTAATCGTACCAGCTTCAGATCGAATGTAGTGTGACATGGAATTTTGTTTTAGATGTACACGAACACATAATCCTGAACACATTTACACTGACATATGGAATTTTCCTTTTCCAGAACTTGCATTAATTCTGGAGTTCTAGAATATCTTGCCCCTCCAAGATAAATATAAGAAATCTAAGAAAAAATCTTCAGTTTTTAAAGTGGTTACATTATACTAATATTAATTTTTGTTTTTGTATGTCACACATAATTTATGAGCTAAATTTGTGCCTTAATTTTCTTGTCACAAAATTCCCTGTAGTTACAAAGTACCTAATGTTTTCAAGGACCAAAATTTTGAGATTCCTGACCATTTTCTTCATACATATCCTCAGCTAGAGTGATAAATATTCCATCTGACAGACTGTAAATTTCTATAAGTATCATTTATGTAATAAACATAACCTTATTACAGTTTTAAAGTTCAATGTAAAAGTTATTTTGCTTGACAAAATGCAGAAAGATTCTGACATCCAGCCACATGACATGTCCCAGTAATAACACTGACCTGTCATCTTGGTAGGGGTACTCTCCACTGGTGCTGTAATACTCGGTAGAGCTGTAACTCTGTGAGTGATCATACCCCCTATACGGAATTCAGAGCAAGACAAAATATACAAAATATTAGACAACAGCGATACTGATATACGTGTAAAGTTTGCTAGTGCCCAACAGGCAAACAAATATATCAATACAAGAACACCAAAGAAAAACTGTACAAGACTAACGCAGCAATATGGTATAATAAAACATGCAGGCAAAAACATCTAACACCTAAACTGCATATAATTCAAAATAAATGGTAACAACCATCAATACTGCAAAACGATAAAAGTTGCCACTCAACATTGGAGTTCCAGTCACATTGTTTACATGGCTGGACACTCCGTAGATGCAAAGCAGAATACTATATGCTGCATGTACAGAAATGTCCTCCTGATGATGAACATTTATTTGTTCGAAATGTGTAAAGGATAGTTTAATTGGAATAAATTAATGAGAAAAAGTATGCATCTTGTTGGTCGTTCTCACATATATGAATCATGATGCACGGTTCAGAGAATGTAAAGGTTTTTATTAAGTTATATTGTTTTTTTACTTCCTCAACTGCGCTATCCACCAGTCACAATAGACACAAACATCCCCAACATCAATTACTTCTATTCCAGTGCATTATACAGAATATTAAAAAAAATATGTTATATTTATTAATTCATAACCTGTGTTTGTTTCATCACAGTCATTGGCTGTTTCATATCTCATATTTCTAATTCACTTTCCAACTAGTACTCTTCAATGGCTATGGAACTGCACCTTTTTTGTTCTAAGCAGTGATCCACACAAAAAATATAAACAGGAAAATAAGACTCAGCAGGTAATGGTAGCTTCTGCCTTTCGAATGTGCATATATATATATAAAAGTCTCATTTACCAAATTACAACTGTAAAAATTCTCTTTCTAATATACATAGGATTCTGCAGTTAAAATCATAGTGCATGAAATTCTAAAGCAATCTTCATGAATAATTTAGCATGATGAACTAGTGCTGTATTCATTTAATGTATTTCTTTTATTGTTTGTTAAATCTGTATGTGTATATATTTATGTGACAACACTTATATTCTTCCTTTAAGTAAATTTTATTGATAGCTCTTCCATCTACATGTTAACTATATGTTGTTTATATTGCCTATTTCCAAATCCACATGAAATTGTATTTCGATTGGATTTATGGAAAATAAAGCTAGCTAACTAACTAACTCACCCAATCACGTTATTGGTATAAGGAAACAGCAAAGAATAATTAATTTTTTTTGCTTGATTTGTTAGTTTTATTATTTTTCTGCTAAAAAAAGAATTTCGGACAAAATATTTACCAGAGCGAGCATAAGTATGTAAGCAAGATTCAGCATTAAACCATACATAATACATTATGTGAAATATTATTTAAGGGTATAGACAGTATATCCGAAAATACCAGTAACTGAAAGCTTGTTATTATTTATACCCTACACACAAACAATGAGAGTTTCAAAATCTGTATTAAGATTTTTTAATACAATTAGAACAGATTTATCAAATCAATAATCACTGTCCTGTATTCAGTTTTCTCCATGGATAGAATTCTCTCATGGCTCTTTGAAAGAACTTCTTCTGCTCAGAGACAAATGGTTAATTAAGTTAATGTCTGTATGGTAAGACTGATATTCATGCAAACTTACTATGTTGCACTTATGAATAATTACACAAGGAGCATGATACCACAAAAGCATTATTCTTAAAATGTTCAATTTCTGCAACAACTAACCCTATATACAGTATATAACATAAATAAGATCAGTAGAAGAGAACTCTACTCTTCTGGTCTATTATGCAGCATGTAGTGGAAATTCCTTATTGACATTTTGGGACAACCTATCAGCACCATCTTCTCCTTTGAAGATGGGAATGATAGGTTGTCCTGAAATGTCGGTATGGAATTACCACTACACACTGCACAATAGTCCAGAACAGCACAGTTTTCATCTACTTGTCAGTTGAAGCCTGAAATCTCACGAGCTCAATAGATGGTTAAATTGATACGTGATTAATATACAAAGGAAGTAACTCAACTGTGTGGGGCAGACTTCTTATTGAGGAAATACTAGTTGATTAAGTAGACAAGAACTTCCTCTACCTTTAACCATGTTAAAAATTGCTCACCACTGTTGTCTATGCTGAAATAAATGGATCCAGGTCAAACTCTCTGACATAAAAACTATTTTACAGAAGTATTATCCTCCCACTTGTACCTCTGTCTTACAACTGGACTCTTCCCAACAACTTCCACAACCAACATTATGTTGCAGATAATTTTCAGGTTAATCATTGTTTTATTCTGCTCAAATGGTACAAACTACAGGTAGTATGATAATCAGGCCCCACAGCAGGCCTCAGCTACTGGGTGGGTCGCAGGTGGCGGATAGCAAATGGCCACCAGATATAGTGGTTAGCTGCAAATAAGGGGAAACCCAAATAAGCAGTCCCAGACCCAGGTGGCAAGACTATCAGAGAGTGAGGAGGTAGCCTGTGGCAACAATACAACCATTAAAAATCACATATTCTCCAGGACGGTCTTGTGACCTGGCGAGTAAGTGCCACCAGTAAATAAGCACTGCCACCACTGCATTGCAGGTGAGGGGAAGAAGCCCCAAAGGCTAAAGGAAGGAAAACCCTGAAAGAAAACCAAGGGGAGAAGGGCCTCTATATGCGTGCCGAAGCTAAACCATAGAGGGGAGAAAACCCTGAAGACAAATCCTAATCCTCCAGGATGGGGGATGGACATAGGGCTAGCAACTCAATTCCTGAAAAACAAATTTTGCTCTGAAATTTCAGTCAAGTATAGCCGGTTGGATAATTTTGCCTCTAAAAATGTGGAAAATTTTAATTATCTGGGTTTCACTTTGAATGCAGATAATAAAATGAATATAGAAATTGCTGAAAGAATAGCAAAAGGCAACAAAGCATATTACGCCAATGCAAAACTAATAAAATAAAAATTCCTAAAGAAAAACGCCAAAATGAAAATATAGAAAATGATGATAAGACCAGTTGTTACATACTCATCAGAGACTTGGACTTTAACAGCAAAAGATGAAAATAATCTATGAATTTTTGAAGGGGAAATACTAAGGAAGATATTTGGTCCCGTCAATATTGACAATATATGGAGAACACAAAACAACATGGAAATTGATAAGCTAATAGAAGGTGCAGATATCGTGAGATTCATCAAGGCAAAAAGAATTAAATGGCTGGGGCTTGTTCAAAGAATGGACCAAGCACGACCACCTAGAACGCTATTAGGTTGGAAACCCATGAGAACTAGACCAGTAGGAAGAACAAGACAACGATGGTAAGAGGATGTTATGGAAGATTTAAAAAAGGCTGAAGATTAAAAACTGGAAGAAAACAGCTAAGGAAAGAAGAACTTGGCGAGACTTGGATGAGAAGGCGTAAACCCACAAAGGGTTTTAGTGCCAAATTATTATTATTATTATTATTATTATCATCATCATCATCATCATCATCATCATCATCATCATCATCATCATCATCATCATCATCATCATTACGATGATGATGGTGGTGGTGGTGGTGGTGGTGGTGGTGATGATGATTATGATTATGATCAGGTATCCCATGGATATGTGGTCTTTCTTGTGTATTTTTTATATTTATGCAGGTGAATGGAAGTAAACCACAGAAAACCTGTGAGTAAATTATTAGTGTCTGACTGTGATATAAACCAGGTATCTCTTGCCTGTAGTGAGACACATTATGATCCCACCAACTAAAGGCAGCAAAATCTGGTCTAGTAAGTAAATAAATAAGTATATGATTTAGTGAGTGAGAGACTGAATGACAGTAACGGTTATAGTGAGAACAGTTCCATTGTGTTTAGCTTCTATTTTGCCTATTTTGTTTCCTTTAAACAAAAACAAATACAAAAAATAGAGAATTCCAGTTGCCTGATATGTTGTACCAGTTCAATGACATACCTTTACCAATGTTCTGGGTACATTAATACTTCTATTTGTTATTGGTCTGTGCAGTCTAAAAAGGTTTAGAATAGAATCATGCTGCTCATCTGCGTGTCTTTATGTGTTTGTGTGTATGCCCCACGAGAAACTTTTGAACCATTTGACAGTCACAAAACATGGTATGCAAATTAGAGACCACTCCCACACCCAATTCTTCAATTTTCTGCAACTTAGGAGATTTTTAAACCTGTGAGGCCGATGTGACACTAGAGCCTTTAATACTAAGGGTCCTCCAGTAATGTATGATAGCAGACCTTATAAAAACATTCATTTCTTGTTCAAGTAATATATTTTGTGCAAAGCGTGAAGAAAGAATACCAACAAGATGCAACAATATAGATGATTTATTGTCAATTGTAGATGTTGATTATTGACAACAGTCTCGACATGTTTCGGGCATCTTTATGCCCATCATCAGG
>Ga0123357_10003205_pt1 | contig 18629 bp, 23 predicted proteins | sample TergutEmb28metaG_FD_89873 | JGI IMG/M metagenome (GOLD analysis project Ga0123357, IMG submission 89873) | Embiratermes neotenicus P4 segment gut microbial communities from Petit-Saut dam, French Guiana - Emb289 P4 | ecosystem: Host-associated > Arthropoda: Insects > Digestive system > Gut ...
ATTTTTATTTTCTCTTCTGAGGTATACCGTTTCCTTTTCCTACCCATTATTTCCTCCTGGGTCTCTGGTATACCACTTTATAAGCTATGCTCTAATTCGGCAAGTTCAACTTAGGCGCGACAAAAATTCGTCATTTAACGAATTTTTTTTGATCAAATTTATCGTTATTTAACGTAAATTCCATTTAAATGGTATATCCAGAAATGCTTGCGCTCTGCCAAAAATTTCTGTTATTATTTTCAAAACGAGTATCTCCTTTTAATAGTTTTGTTCAATAACCATAATCAGGCAGGCACTCGTTTTTTAATTATTTCAGGAGTTTAAATTGAAAAAAATAATCATCCTGGCGGCTTTGGTTTTGATATTATCCGCAGCGCTCAACGCGCAGGACACAAGGGGTTTCTACATAGATGCCGGCGGAGGCTGGACCTTTGTTTCATATCCGGAGCCGTTTAATTCCCGGATCAACAGTTTTATGGCTCTTACAGGAGCAAGCAGATCTACTATAGATTTGGATTTAAGCATTGGTTATGCGGTACTGCCAAACCTGTGTATTGTCGGCAGTTTTGGCTTTAATTACGATTCATTAACCGTTTCAAGTACACTGGAGTATTCTACCGGTTTAATTGGTCCTGGTTTGAAGTTTTATCCATTGCCTTCAATGAAATATTTGCAATTGGGCCTGGATATTGGCTACACCGCCATTTCAATAATAGATTCCAGATATCCAGACTCTGATGATGGCCCGTCCGGTTTCGGTGCGCAGATAACCGCCGCATACGATTTTTCGTCAAAATTAACAGGTCCCGCGGTTTTGCTGGGAGGTAAATTTTATGCAGGATATCTGGACGGTCAATTTATGCCGGCATTTTCAATTTTTGCCAAGTTTGTATATAAAGGCAGTGCTAAATCAAAAGTAAAAAATCCATTGCCGGTAACAACTCCAACTACACCACCAACTTCGCCGGTTACCCCAAAACCAGTTGTTTACGATCGATCATTATTAACCGGAAATCTGTGGCAATTAAAAACCGGCAGCGATCTGGATATATATTACAGATTCTTTAATGACGGATATGCCATGCAAGCTTCAAATCGTCTGACAGGGGGAGCGCCCGGCGCCCAGGAATCTGTATCATACGAATTTAAATGGGTATTTAATAACGGTAAATTAACCTGTAACAGCCTTAACGGTAATTCTGTTTATGAAGGAAATTTTACCGATGAAAATACAATCAAGGGGACAAATAAAAATGGAGATTTTATCCGTGTAACCGATCAAAATACAATCAGAAAGTATAATGATCCCAAGTATAATTTTTCACCCATGACTATACTACCGGTTAAAATCAATAATATTCCCGTGGGTCAGGGCAGAATCAGTTTAATAAATCCTGGTGATCGCAATATCGCAGTTGCCGTTGTTGATAAAGACAGCGCGGATTATTTTGTAATCAATTCAAACTCCGCCATTACCTACAGTGTTGCCAATTCCGCTTACGATATTTATTTTGTCATGTCTACGGAACCCAATACACTTTATAGAGTTGATACTGTTACTATTAATAGTCAAAAATTAGAAATAACGCTTGACACCGCCGCAAGCAGCAGTTATGGCATCAGGAAAGTCAATTAAGGAGTTTGAATTGAACAAAAGAAATATTATTGCTTTTTGCGGATTCATTGTTCTTTCCGTTCTGGTTTATGGACAAAATAACGCGCCTTACGCTTCTTTTAGCGCAGGTTCAGCCTGGACTGAAGAAATATTCCAGAATAAATACAATGTGCCCTTAAATGAATTTTTCCCAAAGGATCCGCAGCCGTTTACATTCATCATAGTGAGGGATGAAGGCTCGCAGATGGGAATCGACCGCGATGATATCCGGGATGCTTCGGAACGCACCGATGCGCAATTGTTCGAGCAAATTGATTTGATTATTAAGGCAATTCAAAAATTGTCTGATAATGTAATTGAATTTACCGGTGATCCGGACAAGGCTTCCGGTATTCTTCATTATAAAGTTACATATCCATTTTATGGAACATACGGAACTTCTGTCAGAGGCTATTCCTGCAGGTTTAATATCGATTTCTTTCAATTCGGCGCCAATAAAGCGTTTATGGGAAATTATTTTATTAAAAATCCGGAACAAACTGTATCTATCCGCGCGGGATCAAGCATGTTCTGGGAGGACCCGCCTGATTTGGATACTTCGGGTATGCAGACCCTTGTTAACGCGGTTCTCGCGTCACGGGATTTCCGGCTGACCGTAAAAGGGAGATAAGGCTAAAGAACGGAAACTGAAAGAAAAATGCAGCGAACGCACTGTTCACGGCATCACGATTTGTATATCTGCTGGCTGAATATTCAGGCCGGGCAGAAAGTTTATCTGCCACTGCGCTCAGGCAATCCACGAGCGTTCATAATTTTCCCCTCTCCATAATATATTTTTCGGCATAAATATTGCAAATTTAGAATTGCTGCAGATTGATGTTTTTATCTTTATATCCAATAATTAATTTAGGTAATTTTGGTAAAGAATTATTAAAAGAAGCAAAAATTACAAGGAGATGAATACTATGATTTATTATTGCAATGTAAAAAAATCTGGTAATGAATACATCGCACAATTTCCAGATATGCCGAATGTTATAACGTGCGGTTTTTCCCATGAAGAAGCTCTTGCTATGGCAAAAGATGCTCTTGATGGATGTCTCGAAGTTGATATTCTAAAAGGTAATAAAATACCCGCCCCTGTTTATAAGAAAGGTTATCCTATTATTGTTTCTAATCATATCATTTTATCTCTACAACTTCGGGAACTTAGAGGTAAACAAAGTCAAACAGATATAGCAAATAAACTTGGCCTATCATATCAAGCCTATCAACGTCTTGAAAATCCGCAAAAAGCAAACCCAACAATAAAAACATTGGAAAAAATTGCACAAATCTATGGACGTAAATTAAAAATAGCATTATAAAATAATCAGATTTTGCTCAGAGAATCCAGTTTACTCATATCGCAGTTATAATCATCAAACAGCTGCAAAGAAGGTGTACGGTTAATTTTAAATTCCTGACATCCGGCTATATATTCCTCGACGCTTCCGATGACTGCACCGCCGCGGCTCTGGCTCTTGAACCAATTGGTTACAGCGAAGACTTTTGCCTGGCCCGGGATTTTAGTCCCGTCTTTGTAGCCAACCTGATGGCTGCCGGCTTCCTGGTAATGTCCTTTGTCCAAAACGGTCAATACCTGCTGCTGCCAAAACATCACCTGATACGCTCGTGTCTTTTTTTTCCTGAACTTCATATTAAAAAAAATATCCGCCAGCGTCTGCAGGATTATGAGCTTTATTTTGACAGGGATTTTGATTTAATACTGGAAAAATGTGTTACAATTCACGGGGAAGACTGGCTGACACCGCCCCTTATCAGGGCAATTAAGGAAATCAGGTCCGGCTTTAATTCGTCCGGTACCAAGGATTTGCCGGTCAAACCTGTTTCTTTTGCCCTGTACAGGGAGGGCCGTCTTGTCGCCGGTGAGTTCGGCATTGCAGCCGGAAAAGTCTACACCAGTTACTCGGGATACTACGAGGAAGATAACGCCGGCACAGTTCAGATGATATTAACTGCCCAATACCTGGAAAAAAACGGTTATGACTTCTGGGACCTTGGCATGCCTTTGGATTATAAACTTACCCTAGGCGCCAGGGAAATTTCCAGAAAGGAATTTTTACAGTTATTTTTACCGAATAGTGTTCTCTTGGCAGATATGCTATAATTCCCGCATGGCTTTTGGACATTTCGCCGTCGAAGTAGGTAAAGCACTGCCTCTTGGAGCCGTCCCTACAGATAAGGGAGTAAATTTCGCTGTCTTTTCCAGAAATGCCTCAGCCATAACCCTGGTCATTTATGAGTCGGATGCCCCGGACAGCGTTTATGAGGAAATCCTCCTTGACAAGCGCAAATACCGGACCGGAAATATCTGGCATTGCCATATTCCCGGTTTAAAAGCCGGGGCCCTCTACCTTTACCGCGCGGACGGTCCGTATGCGCCGGAAAAAGGACTGCGGTTCAATTCGGGCAAAGCCCTTATTGATCCCTACGCAAAGGCTTTGACCGATCTTTCGCGCTGGGATTTTGGTACGTCCCTTGGATACGATAATGGTAAAAATTCGACTGATCTTTCCTATTCACACCGGGATAATACTTCCGATGTGCCCCGCTGCATTGTTATAAACGATGACTTTGACTGGCAGGGTGACGCGCCTCTTAATTACCCCCTGCGTTTCAGTGTTCTTTACGAAACCCATGTGCGCGGCCTTACAAAAAATCCCAATTCCGGGGTGGATCATCCGGGTACGTACAGGGGTGTTGTTGAAAAAATTCCTTACTTTAAGGATTTGGGAATTACCAGCCTGGAATTCCTGCCGGTTCAGGAGTTCAGCGAGTATGAACTTTTAACCAAAAATCCGCAGACCGGTGAGACCCTTAAAAATTATTGGGGATATTCCACTGTCGCTTTTTTCGCGCCAAAGCTGTCCTATTCCTCCGATCAAAGCCCGGGCGGCCAGGTGCGGGAATTCAAGGAAATGGTCCGGGAGCTGCACAAGGCCGGGCTGGAAGTGATTCTGGACATTGTTTTTAACCACACAGCAGAAGGAAACGAGATGGGGCCAACTTTTTCCTTTAGGGGCCTTGATAATTCCATTTATTATATACTGAACGAAAACAAGCGCTTTTACCAAAATTATTCCGGCTGCGGCAATACCGTTAACTGCAATCATCCGGTTGTAAGAACTTTGATAATTGAATGTCTGCGTTACTGGGTAGTGGAGATGCATGTAGACGGTTTCCGTTTTGATCTTGGATCAATTCTTGGCAGGGACCAGGAAGGCAATCTTATGGAGAACCCTCCCATGCTTGAGCGTATCGCGGAGGACCCGGTTTTAAGCGCAACCAAAATCATAGCGGAAGCCTGGGACGCCGGCGGAGCCTACCAGGTCGGCTGGTTCCCCGGCGGCCGCTGGGCAGAGTGGAATGACCGTTACAGGGACGATGTGCGAATGTACTGGAAGGGGGATCTCAAACAGACCAGGTATTTGGCGACAAGGCTTTCCGGCAGTTCCGATCTGTACCTGCGCGACGGCAGAAAACCATTCCATTCAATAAACTTTATTACCAGCCATGACGGATTTACCATGCGGGATCTTGTTACCTATGAGCAAAAGCACAATGAGGAAAACGGCGAAAACAACGCAGACGGCAGCAATAACAACAACAGTTCCAATTACGGATTCGAAGGCCCTTCCGCGGATTCGGAACTGGAAATTCTTAGGCAGCGCCAGATTAAGAATTTAATCGCTACAATGATGCTGTCCCAGGGAACGCCGATGCTGCTTGGCGGCGACGAAATGGCCAGGACGCAGAACGGTAACAATAACGCCTATTGTCAGGACAACGGAATTTCCTGGTATGACTGGGAACTGGTATTAAATAACGCCGGTCTTTACAGGTTTGTAAAAGAAATAATATCTTTCCGGCTCAGGCATCCCGGATTTATGCGGCCCGAATTTTATACCGGCCGCGACGGCAACTACAACGCGATCCCTGATATTTTGTGGCTTGACGCGGAGGGCGAAACTCCGGACTGGGAAAATATAGGGCCATGTCTCGCATTGCGTATGGACGGCAGCCGCGCCGATATACTGGCCGACCGTGACGACAATGATTTTTTTATTATGTTCAACGCCGGAGAAGAAAGCGCGGATTTTAATATCTGCGAACCTCTTGACGGTAAAAAATGGGTGCGGATTATTGATACAGGCCTTCCGCCGCCTCAGGATATCCTGTTGCCCGGCAGCGAAAAACAATTAACCAATCTTGAACAATACACTGTCATGGGCAGGAGCCTGGTTGTATTGATTTCAAGACTGTTATACTGAACAATAAATTTTTGCATGGAAAAAAAATGGAAGATAACGGATTTATTCTTGGCGTAGACCTTGACGGCGTTGTTGGGGATTTTTACGGTGCAATGCGGGTAATCGCCGCCGAGTGGCTTAACAAACCATTAAGTTCCCTGACTCCGGAAGTTACCTACGGACTTGGGGAATGGGGCATTGACGAATACGGCGGTTATGAGCGGCTGCACCGTTTTGCGGTAGTTCAGCGGAACCTCTTCAGGGACATGCCCCCGCTGGAAGACGCGCCTTCCACTTTAAGAAAACTTTCAGGCCGCGGTATCAGAATCCGGATTATTACGCACAGGCTCTTCCTCAAATATTCGCATAAAACAACCATCAACCAGACAGTGGAATGGCTTGACAACTGGGACATTCCTTATTGGGACATTTGCTTTATGAACGACAAGGGAGCTGTCGGCGCCCATGTTTACATTGACGATGCTCCGGCAAATGTAATAAGGCTGCGGGAGCTCGGCTGCAACACCATAGTATTTACCAATTCAACAAACCGGAATCTTGGCGCGCCCAGGGTTGATACCTGGAAGCAGGCGGAGGAACTTATTATGGAAGCCAGGGAAGAATGGAAAACAGGAACCGCCGGTCTTTTTAAATAAATTAAAAATGAATATTGAACAGAACACCCAAACAAATTCTAATCAAAACGTTAACCAAAAAATCAAAGCCCTGATAAACGGCGCTTGCAGGGTTATCCGCGGTAAGCACGATTTTTTGGAACTGCTGGCTGCCGGTATTTTTGCCGGCGGACACATATTACTGGAAGATAATCCGGGGCTTGGCAAAACCACTGTCGCAAAGACCATGGCACGCCTTATAGAAGGCAGCTCCGGCAGGCCTTTAGTTTTTAAAAGGATTCAGTTTACCCCCGATCTTTTACCGTACGATATCACCGGAGTCGACATATTTGATCCGGAAACCCGGAGTTTCCGTTTTATGCCAGGCCCGATCCTGGCGAATATTGTCCTTGCCGACGAAATAAACCGCGCAACGCCCAAAGTCCAGTCGGCTCTTCTTGAAGTTATGGCGGAAGGTCAGGTAACCATAGGCGACGCTTCCCACAGGCCGCCGCAGCCCTTCTTTGTTATTGCCACCGGGAACCCAATCGAGAGCGAAGGAACTTTTCCCCTGCCCTGTGCGCAGCTTGACCGCTTTATGATGCGTCTGTCGCTGGGGTATCCGGATCGCGAATCTGAACTGTCGATTCTTGATGACAATCCTGCCGGCGGTATACTGGAATCTCTTGAACCCATAATGACTTGCGCTGAATTTTTGGAAATCCGCGAAGCTGTAAAAAAGGTCTTTTGCCATCCGTCGCTAAAGGAAGCTGCCGCCGATATTGTCAGGGACACCAGAACACACCGCGGTTTTTCCCTTGGAGTTTCCCCTCGCGGAGCCCTGCATTATCTGGAAGCGGCTAAAGCCCTGGCTTTGATCCGGGACCGGGATTATATTATTGACGAGGATTTGCTTATTCTTGCGGTTCCGGTTTTAAGCCACAGGGTCAGGTTAAAAGATGTTTCCGAAGATACATCAAAAGCGCAAACCGTTATCAGGGAGATAAGCCTTGCCAGGCTGGAATCAATCAAACAGCGGAATTAATTTGCCCCGGCCCCGGGCAGCCGGCCTTATAACAATTATTATCGCAGCGCTGGCTTTTTTTTGCGGATTTTTAAGAAATGAACTTGTCTTTATTTTTTTGGGCGCTGTTTTTCTCATTATAAACGTTTATGGTTTCTTAACCGTATTTTTTACTGCTTTTTGTCTGCGCAAAATTGCGCAGGACATACGGGCAGAATTCCCGGTCAGACAAATCAGGACAGGCGAACAATGCGAATTGTTAATTTTACAGCCCCTGCGCTTTTTTGCCCTGCCCGGAATTTTAATCAGGTACAGAATCATGCTCTCTACCCTTGACGGCAGAATTGCCGAGTGTTTTTTTAATCCGCGCAAAACTCCGGATAACGCGGTAAAGTCTACTGTTCCCGGGCGCGGGGAGTACTTACTCCGATCCAGGGAAATCTATATTCTTGACGCGCCGGGATTTTTTTTGAGAAAAATAAAATTAAGGGAGGACGGCGGCCGCGGTATCCTGGCAGTTCCGGATGCCGCGAATGAACGGCCGCTGTCTGCCGGCGGTTCAGGCGGAGACATGAAGAACCGGTCCCTGTTCAGCAGAACAGACAGCCTTACCGGTAACAGGCCCTATATCCCCGGCGACGATCCCCGCCGCATCAACTGGAAACTTTACAGCCACGGTCCCTCCTTTCAATTATATGTAAGGGAAGGGGAGAAAGTTCCGGTTCCCCATTCGCGGCAAATTATTCTTATTGATACGCAAATCGATCCTGTACTCTTTGGTATTGAGGAAGGCCGCAGCGAAGTTGACTGTCTGTGCGAAAACGCGCTTGCGATTGTTACGGCAAACACCGCGGTAAAAATCAATGAATCCGGACAGACTGAAATTCGAATCGGCTGGACCGGCGGTCCGGCTCAGTTGGTTTTTGCCGGGTTTAAAGACATTGCGGCAGGCGCTGCGCCGGCAGTCGATCCCGCGGCGATTCTGGCACGGCCGGCCGCCCTGCCCCTTATGTCCGGCGATGTTCTTCCCGCGGCTGCGGACAGCGCCGGCATAATAATCCTGGCAGCGCCGCGCATGTCAACCGCAAATCACGCTCTGGATAAATTTTTGGCCGCGCTTGCGCCGGATAAAACAATAGATATTTTCTTTTTATGTCCGGAATATGGAAAAAATTCTGATGAAGAAATCAAAGCCGCAGATGCCTGCGCTGCTTTTTACAGACAAAATTACCATCACCGCGTATTTAGTATTTCCTGTTCCGCACCCCGGTGACGCCTCTGTGAGATAATTTTCTTTATTGATATAATAGAGTTATTCGGAAACTGTGGTTTTTGAAAAACCTTATAAAGGAGAACCCTATGCCGGAACCCGCAAAAAGAGATCCCAAAGCTCCGCGTTACCTGGAGATAACTGTCAAGGACAGTGAAGGTAAAACCTGGTCGACCATGATTGCCAATGCCAAAGATTTTTCAACCGGTTCGGTCGGTTATTATACTTCGGAAAAAGCTTCCAATCCGGAGAGCGGCGAAAGATACCAGTGCGGCCTTAGTTTTACGCTTATAGGTTCCAAGCCCGCCAAATAATTTGGAAAGCGAACGCTCGGTAAACCGCTCGGAGAATCATTCGGAAAACCGCTCGGATAGCCCTTCGGAAAACCATGGTTTTGAGAACCATGGTTCCCAAAATTCTGACGTAAACCATCTGATCCGCCACGGTTCAATACTTTCTTTATTAACCCTGATTTCCCGTGTTGCCGGACTTTTGCGGGAAATGACCAAGGCGAGCCTGCTGGGCACATCCGCGCTCTCGGACGCGTTTTCTGTTGCGTTCATGATTCCAAATCTTTTCCGCCGTCTCTTTGCCGAGGGATCAATCGCGGTGGCTTTTATCCCTACCTTCAGGGAGTACCTGCTTGAGAATGAAAAAGAAAAAACAAAAGAATTTCTTTCATGCATTTTAACTTTCCTTACCTTTACCGTCACAGCCGCGGTTATGGCAGGTATACTTATCGCTCCCTTTCTGGTTGGTTTTTTTGGCCTTAAAGAATTTGACGAGACAGTTTTTCTTACGCGGCTTATGTTCCCGTTTCTGGCCCTTATATCCATTGCGGCTTTTTTCCAGGGTATATTAAACAGTTTAAAAATTTTTACGCCCTCCGGCGTGGCGCCGATAATACTGAACATTACCGCCATTGTCTGCGCCTATGCCTTAAAGGATCATGTTAAAAATCCCGCCAGGGCGCTGGCGGCCGGTATTTTAATCGGCGGATTTCTGCAAGCGGCGATTCAGTTTCCTTCAATAATAAAATTAATCAGGAAACATGAGGTTCCGATATTCTTTTTTACCGGATTAAAAAAAGCTTTTGGCAATCCGGGCACCCGCAAGGTATTGCTGCTTATCGGACCAACCATTCTCGGCATGGCGGCCTACCAGCTTAATGATCTGGTATCTACGGCTCTGGCCGGCAATGCGGGAGCAGGGGTTGTATCCAGTCTGCAATATTCGCTGCGTATGCAGGAACTTATTCTGGGCATATTCGCGGTCTCAATAGGGACGGTACTTCTGCCGGATCTGGCGGAGCTGGCCAAAACTTCCAACTGGGAATTATTTACCCAGCGGCTTTTGTCCGCGATGAACATTATTGCCCTTATTACAATTCCGGTTACCTTTTTTTTTATGGCCAGGGGAGAGAGCCTTATTCGCCTGCTCTTCCAGAATAAAAGTTTTAACGATGAATCTGTCCGCCTTACCCTGCAGGCGTTTACATTCCATATGCCGGGACTTTATTTTATTGCCCTTAACAGGATCCTTGCGCCCGCGTTTTATGCCCAAAGCAATTCAAAATCTCCCACCTTTGCCGGCCTTATCTCTATAGCCGTAAATATTACAGCGGCCGCTTTATTGGCGGTCCCTTTTCGCGGCGCCGGCATCGCGTTTGCTCTGACCCTGGCAAGTATGATAAACACTGTTTTTTTGCTTTTTTTTATGCGCAGGAACAGCCAAATAGCCATGAACCGTATTTTAAAACCCGCCCTTGTTTATGGTTTAAAACTTATAGTATTTTCCGCAATAGCGGTTATTCCTGTCTTTCTTTTGGGTAACCCCCTGGAATCCGTTTTTGCCGGAAGGGGTCGTTTTATAAGCCTGGGCATACCGCTGGTCATAATGGCAATTCTGTACGGCGGCCTTGGTATTCTGCTTCTTGCGGTTACCGGAGACAGGCAATTAAAAAATATTTTTAAAATTTTAAAAAACAGATAATTACTTTTGAATTTTTTAAAATAAAAACATATATTTAGTGTATGGAAAATAAGAACGAAATACAAAACGGCCAGTATAGAACTACAGGATGTAAAATAATTCCGTTCCCCCGTGTAAATCCAGCGGAAGCATACAGTTCCCAGGTTACTTACAGTAAGAAATTAAATGATAAAGTCATTAATGAAAAAGTAATTTTGGGACGCCCAGGAGAAAAATTACCGGATTCCATTCCCGATTTTAGACCGCATCTGCAGCGGAACGGCCTTTTGCTGCTCTCCTGGGACAAGCGTCTTTACAGAAAAGGCGCCCTTTACACCGCATATTGGGTAACCAGTGCAGGAATACACCGTTATTACGCATCGCAGGCCCTTCATATAGAAAATTTTCCGCAGGCAATGCCGGATCGCAAATCCTATGCGGCCGAAGACGGAATTGATTATTACGGAGAAGCAGGCCCGCTTTATATAGTCCATGTGGCTCCGGAACTCATGATGAGCAGCCAGGTAAAAAAAATGCAAAGACCCGAGCATATCAAGAAGTTAAAAGCTCTGGGTGTCCAGGCCGATTTTACCTATTCCTATATTCTGACCAGGGAAAAGAAACGTCAGTACCTTGATAATTTCAGGGGCGCTTAAGATTCTGATGACTGTGCTTAGTCTATTAAACCGGGCCGGTAATTTCTGCGTCCAGTTTCATTAACTCGATTTTGGTCATAAGACCGGCTCCCCAGACAGTAGTGCGGTTCCTGCCCCTTTCCTTGGAAAGGTACATCGCCTCGCTGGCCCTGGCAATTATCTCGGCCGCGGCCGGGCCGGTTTGTCCGGCGGCCGGGCCAAAGGTGTAAATTCCCAGGCTTATTGTCAGTTCGGGCAGGGGCGGGTCCCAGGGGACCTTCATGTTTGCCGCCGATTGCCTTAATCTTTCTGCAACGGCCCAGGCCGACTGCCTGTCCGAATCCGGAAGCAAAACCGAAAATTCTTCGCCGCCAAACCTTGAAGGAATATCTTCGGTTCTTACGCCCATTTTTATTATAAGGGCCAGGGATTCAAGTATTTTGTCTCCGGCAAGCTGGCCGTTGTTTTTATTGAATTCTTTGAATTTATCCGCGTCAATCATGATTACCGAGGCCGAGCTGTTGTTCCTCTGTACTCTGGCGATTTCATCATTGAGCCTGGTCATAAAATAAAAATTGTTAAAAAGGCCGGTTTTGACATCCCTCAATGTCTGTTCATAATGCAGGTGGTTCTGAATGGACTGGGAAACAAAAGACATAAGTTCCTGCAGATACACAAGTTCAGAAGGTTTATATTCTTCGTTAATGAGTTTGGGGCCTGCCAGCGCCAGTCCAAACAACCCCGCCGGGCCGGGTATCGGAATGACAATTTCCGGGTTGAGCCTCATAAAAACCGAAGCCGCTCCCAGCTTTGAGGTAAGCTGTTTAAAACCAATGACTGACGGGAATGTCTTAAAGAACGAATCAAACGGCGCAATGCTCTGTATATTCAGGTTAAAATCCGCCTGTTTGTAATTCTTGTAACCCTTTATGACAATATCATCCTTGTTTGCCCAGATAAAAACCATAAAGGAAGGCAGAAAATGGTCAGAGATCTGCCGTACTGCGGCATCCATAATATCGCTTATTGTAGTGCGGTTAAAAATATCCAGGGCGCCCCGGAACAGGCTCTTAAAACTGTGGATCTCACGGTTTAGGTTATTGATATAATCAATAACGCCGATTTTTTGCAGCAGGGCCAAATTCTGGGTAATTTGAGGATCTGAAAGGAAATCATTTCCGGTTTCCGGCGAATCAATCCTGCTCATAGGCTCAGGTTACCGAATAATGATCAGTTATGTTGGAACGCCACTGCGGACGTTCTTCATTGTTTTCCCATTCAAGAATTTTTTTAATCGTAAATTTTTTTGTATCGCCGGGATTGTTGTTATGAACCACTCCAAAACGGCCGCCGCCTATATAACTGATAAAATCGCCTTTTTCCAGAGTTTCTTCCTGGTTAATGCGCGCCAGTATGCAGTCAAAATGCACTGCTTTACCGGTTTTATCGTTGAGGGCTGACGATATATCGTGGATAGGTTTTCCGCACAGGGGGCAGTCCGGAACAGGGAACGGTTCGGTAGAAATTTGGGGGGGGATCCATTTTGGTCTGTCGGGAGCCTTGAATTTTTCGTCCCTTTGGCGTCTTGAACCGCCGGATGAGTTGTTTAAGGATTTACCCGGTCTTTCGGCGCGTTCTGGCCTTTCGGTCCGTTCGGTTCGTCTGGATCTTTCGGACCTGTCGGACCGTTCAGTCCTGTCAGATCGTTCGGTCCGATCGGATTTTTCAATCCGGCGCCAGTTCCGGTTATCTCCGCCCATTCCGCCGCTGTTCGTAATTGCCTCCCTGGGGAATATCAAGAAGCTCATTGCTGAGGATTAAAGCTATCCTCTGAATCGCCTCACAGACATATTCTTCATTATTGATCTTTGCCCGCAAAGCCTCCAGTTCTGTTATACCAAGGCGGTTTTCCGACTTTGGCCTTCTGGGTACTTCACGCGTTACCATAATCATACACGCTCCGTAAACGCTGATTCAAGATGGGTAATCCGGTCCGGAGCAATGAATATTACATCAAAACGAATAGCCATATATCTATATTTTCGATGGACAACAAGGAAATACTTAGCGGTTTCGATGATTCGGCGTTGTTTTTTTTGATCAATTCCGTATTCCAGGGCGTCAATTCCAAAAACAGACCAGGTTTTTACTTCCGCAAAAACCAGAGTCTGGCCGTCCTGTGCGATTATGTCGATTTCGCCGCCGCGGGCCCTGAAATTACGGCAGACGATTTGATAACCTTTGTTCTCAAGATAAACCGCTGCTGAATCTTCCCCGATTTTGCCTGTCCGGCGCAATTGCCCCTTATCAGGCATTCTTTTTGGAAGCTTCCTTTGGATCTACGGCCCGCGCTATAAAAAGGTTCCTGTCATTGAGGAGATCGATTGTTTCCCCCTCATCCTGTTTGTTTGATTTGCCGTTTTCGTCAATCAAAATGCGTATCCTGGGCCGCAGAGGCGCGGTTCCGTGAATTTCAATTACCCGGGCCAAAGCGCCGTTGTTAAGCAATATTATGGAACCGATAGGATAAATACCCATGGTCTGGATGAATGCTTTGAGAACATCCGGATCAAAACGCCTGGAATTGTCGGACAGAAGGTTCTTCATGGCCTGGTAGCCCATCATCGAATTGCGGTAAGGTTTTTGGCTCACCATGGCCTCAAAAGCGTCGGCTACCGAGACAATCCTTGCGCCGACATCAATATTTGCTCCGATAACTTTGCGGGGATAGCCTTCTCCGTCCCACCTTTCATGATGCTGCAGTACTATAATTCCGACATCTTCCGGGTAAAGCAGTTCCTTGGTAACAATTCGAAAGGCATAAAGGGGATGAGCCTGCATGCGCTGGAGTTCGGAAGCAGAGAGTCCGCCTTTTTTGGTGACGATTTCTTTGGGAAGCCTTAACATTCCCACGTCATGGAGAAGCGCTCCCGTTACTACCTGCATTATTTTATGATTGGGCAGGTGCATTTCCGCGGCGATAAGCGCGGACAAAATGGCGGAATTTACTGAACTTTTTGCAAGCTCGAAACCGCTTACTTCGCCGCCCAGGATATAGCCGATCATGGAATTGCGCTGATCCCGTACTGCCTGTATTAACCGTCCGGTGATGCTGTCTATCGAGCGGGATTCAACACTTACCGCGGCCCCTATTTCGTTTATTATCTGATCCAGCCGCTCTATCAACTCGGTATAGGTGCGGTATACTCCCTTGTTCTCGTGAACTTCTGAAAGGGAAATGACACTTGGCTCTGTTTTACTTTCCGGTGTTTTTGAAGCGGCGGCTTTTTGGGCTTGTTCATGGATCGCGTCTATGTCAGCGGGTTTTATGGGTATTCCGTCCGTTTCTACTGTATCAATACCCCACGAACGCAGACGGTCTATGTCTTTTTTTCTGATGGCGGCTCCGGCCGGGACAAGAATATTATCTCCCTCTATATAAACAGGGTGAGTAAAAATCAATCCCTCTTTTAAGGAGTCAACGGAAATTTTCTTCACTATTCCTCCTTTGTGAAGACAAAAGCCAGGATTTTTGCCACTGCTTCCCAGCACCATGGGGGCAGCCAGTCTCCAGGATCCAGTGCTGTATCGAAGAGGGAAGCCAGAGCGGAATCTTCGACTATTTCAATTCCCGCTTCCCTGGCAGCCTTTAAGATCCGTTCAGCTTCCGGTCCCCTGCCTTTTGCCAGCAGACGCGGCACTCCTTCCCCGGGATCATATCCCAGAGCCGAAGCCTTTTTGCCTTTAAACCCGTAACCGTCATTAATACCGCCCTTCATGTTACACCTCTTTATTTACAGAAGGCAAGACTTCGGCGGCAAATAATTCGGTAAGCGGTAATTCCGCGCCGTTATGGATGCGGATATCGCCTGTAATTAAACCGTTTGACAGGTCCCGGCGCAGGCTGCGTATATCTTTGGGTGATAGACCCGGTATAATGCTGACATCCGCATTGGTTTTTTTTGCGTAATTGTTCAGGAAGAAACGCCATTTATGTTTTGGGCCGGTTATATCGGCAATAATTACCCCTTCTTTTTTTTTATCTTTTATAAGGATTCGTACCAAAACTTTTAATTCAGTACCCCCGCTCCCGTATTTAAAGGGCCAGACTATCCATTGGGCGTTGTTTTTACCCGGTATTCTGTTTAGGTACCCAAAGAGCTGTTCTTTTTTATCTTTATTAAAGTTATGGTTATTTTGCCCGTAATTGTTGTCTCCGGGAAAATTATCATCATCCGGAATTGCCGCGTAGGTTTCCAGACTTTCCCGGTCAAGGTTTACGCCCTTGTCCAACGCAGCCATGGCGGCCAGGACCTTTGCTTCCAGTTTTGATTTTTCTTTAATATTTGAGGGGTTGGAAGCGCCATTGGCCAGTATGTCTTTTCTTAGATCGGTTAAAAGGCCGGGATCGGCAATTAGATTAAAAATTCGGGAAAAAACCAGAATTGCCCGGCCCAGAGCGTCATTGGGCAGCCCTGCGGCCAGGGTTGCTGTTACAAGCGTTTGTGCACCCGGGATTGCAGTAAGTCCTGGCTGTATTGATTTGTTGATTAAATTTTTGCCGGCATTGGCCTGATTGAGCTCTTTTAAAATATTATTGCTGGTTTGTTTGGGGGAGACAGACAGATCTGCAATTTTAACGGGTCCGGAACCCACAGGGTTCATTATACAGACCCGCCTTAATTATTGCTCGGCGGCAGCCGGGGCCGCTGTTTTTTCGGCTTTTTTGGCTGCTTCCTTGCGGGAAACAATAAGTTCTTTGATCTTGGCGCCCTTGCCAATCTTGCCGCGGACATAATAAAGTTTTGCCCTGCGGACCTTGCCCGGACGTATGACTTCTACTTTGGCAATCCTGGGAGAATGGAAGGGGAAAACCCTCTCAACGCCGACACCGTAAGAATTCTTGCGTACAGTAAATGATCTGCCGGACCTGGAGTTTTTGATGCAGAGTACGACGCCTTCGTAAACCTGGATCCTTTCGGTCTTGCCTTCGATAATTTTGAAATGTACTTTTACAGTATCTCCGGCTTTAAAATCATCCGGTTCAGCTTTCATCTGGGAGGCTTCAATGGCCTTTATCTCGTTCATAATTACTCCTCATGTCCGTTCATCTGCCGTTCTATGATTCCGCGGGTTTCCGCGTCAAAAAGCCCCATTTCCAGTCCCTGCCGGATTAAATCGGGCCTTAAACCGATGGTTTTTTCAACCTGTTTTTCCAGACGCCAGCGTCTTATGTTTTCGTGGTGCCCGGAAATCAGCACATCGGGAACCTTTAATGTATCATATATTTCCGGCCGTGTATACTGGGGATACTCCAAAAGTCCCGTGTTAAAGCTTTCTTCGGTAAGGGATTCAGGCGTTATTACCTGTTCTATAAGTCTGTAAGTCGCGTCAATAAGGACAAGGGCCGCAATCTCACCGCTGGAAAGCACATAATCTCCGACCGAAATTTCCTCGTCTACATATAAATCTATTATCCGCTGATCAATGCCTTCGTAACGGCCGCAGATCAGGACCAGTTCTTTTTTTGAAGCCAGCTTCCGCGCCGTTTTTTGGTTAAAAGGTGTACCGGACGGTGTAAGGTAGACTGAAAAAACTTCCTGTGTCCCGGCGCCTTTCTTTTTTACCCCCGATGCTTCCAGGGCTCTGGCAAGCGGTTCCGCAAGCATTAACATTCCGGGGCCGCCGCCGTACGGGGAATCGTCGCAGGTTTTATGTTTGTCCGTGGCGTAATCGCGTATGTTTACCGGACTGTATTCTACCAGACCGCGCTTTATTGCCCTGGCCATTATTGAGTTTGCAAAATAAGCGTCAATAATCTGCGGAAAAAGCGATAAAACCGTATACTTCATTCTTCCAGTATCCACGGCTGCAGCAGTTCAATCCAGCCTTCATTCATATTAACATCACCAAAAAACTCATTGCGGTAAGGGACCAGCTTGTGTTCCCCGGACGGCAGCCTTACCTCTGCCAATAAACCTCCGCCGCCTTCCAGAATATCAGAAACAACCCCCAAAATCCTGGCATTAGATAATTCGGAATTCGGAATTCGGAATTCGGAATTTTCGAGTACTTTTAACCCCTTTAAATCTTCTATATAATATTCGGCGGGGCCTAGGGGCGCGGCGAGCGCTCTGTCTGCAATAAATTCCGCTCCGATCAGATTTTTTGCAGTCTCCGGGCTGTCTATACCGGCAAATTTAACAAGGAGAACCGCTTTTTCTTCGGTTTGTCTTGATTCTTCGATAATATAAACTGAATTTTTGTTATTTTGGCGGAGGGTAATCTTTTTTAACGATTTAAGATGGCCGGTTTCACCTGACAGGGACTTTATTTTGATAAAACCATTAACGCCAAAAGGAGAACCAACAACAGCAAGTGTAAATGATTCTGTCAATGTTTGTCCGGATTCGGAGATATGGGGATTTTACTCCAAAATTCAGTCCAAAATCTCCAAAACTGTATGTTTGCCGCTTTTTGCGGTTGCTGCCTGGAGAACCGTACGAATCGCTTTGGCTATACGGCCGTGTTTGCCTATTACTTTGCCGATATCTGCAGATGCCACACGAAGTTCAAGAATGGTGGATTTTTCGCCTTCTATTACGTTTACATTTACCTCGGAAGGATTATCCACCAATGATTTTACAATATATTCAACCAAATCTTTTTCCATACTAACACACCTGCCTTTTTAGGATTTTTTAAATATAGAGTACAGAGACAGCGGCGGAATGGATTAAACAGCGAAATTCTTCTTGTTCAGAATACCGCGGACAGTATCACTGACATTTACACCTTTATCAATCCATGCCCTGACTTTGTCCTGATTAAACACAATTTGCTTATCTTCAGCTTCGATTGGGTGGTAAAAGCCCAGTTCTTCAATGGTTTTGCCGTCCCTGGGGGCCCGGTTATCCATAACGACAATGCGGTAATAGGGACGTTTTTTGGTTCCGAATCTCTTGAGCCGGATAGTAGCGCTCATCAGTCCTCCTAATGTAATTAGCGAATTTTATTTATATTAAATTCCGGGGAAAGTGTCAAGTATTAAAAAATGAATTGTGTGTCGCCATGCAATAGAAATGTCCCCTGTTTCCGTTCAGTAGAAATGTCCCCCTGCGTTCAATAGAAATGTCCCCCTTGTAAGATGAGTCAGGAGGAAGAATGGGTACCAGACGATCAAAGGG
>Ga0123357_10003207_pt1 | contig 18625 bp, 13 predicted proteins | sample TergutEmb28metaG_FD_89873 | JGI IMG/M metagenome (GOLD analysis project Ga0123357, IMG submission 89873) | Embiratermes neotenicus P4 segment gut microbial communities from Petit-Saut dam, French Guiana - Emb289 P4 | ecosystem: Host-associated > Arthropoda: Insects > Digestive system > Gut ...
ACCGAATACGTAAGCGCCGAAGTAGTAGAAGCAATAACGGAAGAAAAAGACAACGAAGCGGATCTAATGCCGCGTCCTCCAATCATTACGGTTATGGGTCACGTCGATCACGGTAAAACTTCCCTATTGGATAACATACGAAAAACCAACGTAATCGCCGGTGAAGCCGGAGGTATTACCCAACATATCGGAGCGTATAATGTCGAATTGCCGGACGGACGCCAAATTACTTTTCTGGATACGCCCGGACATGAAGCGTTCACGGCTATGCGCGCCCGCGGAGCCAGCGTAACCGACATCGCTATTATTATCGTTGCAGCCGATGACAACGTGATGCCGCAAACCGTTGAGGCAATCAACCACGCTGCAGCGGCAAACGTTCCTATCGTTTTTGCCATTAATAAAATTGACAGACCCGGAGCTAATCCTGAAAAAATAAAAGAAACGCTTGCCAATATGAATTATTTGGTTGAAGACTGGGGAGGAAAATACCAGTCGCAGGATATTTCCGCTAAGCAAGGCATAGGCGTTCATGAGTTGTTGGAAAAAGTGTTGCTGGAAGCCGAACTGCTGGATTTGAGAGCCAACCCAAGCCGCAAAGCCGTAGGTTCGGTAATTGAATCCTCTTTAGACAAAGGACGCGGGTATGTTGTCACCATGCTGGTGCAAAACGGTACGCTAAAAATGGGAGATGTGCTTTTGGCAGGAACTCACTACGGGCGCGTCAAAGCCATGTTTAACGAACGTAACCAGCGAATAATCGAAGCCGGTCCCGCCGAACCGGTATTAATTCTCGGTCTGAACGGCGCTCCTCAAGCAGGAGACGTTATTCACGTAATGGAAACCGAACAGGAAGCGCGCGAAATTGCCACGAAGCGCGAACAGTTGCAGCGCGAACAGGGCTTGCGCACGCAACGGCTGTTGACGCTGGACGACATAGGACGCCGGATTGCTATCGGCAATTTCCAGCAATTGAATCTCATCGTAAAAGGAGACGTGGACGGTTCGGTCGAAGCTTTGTCCGATTCTTTCATCCGTCTTTCCACCGAGCATATTCAGGTAAATGTTATTCACAAAGGCGTAGGGCAAATCTCCGAATCGGATGTTATCTTGGCAGCCGCTTCGGATGCAATTATAGTCGGATTTCAGGTGCGTCCCTCCCTGTCTGCCAGAAGATCGGCAGAAAAAGAAGGAGTGGACATTCGCTTGTATTCAATTATTTATGATGCCATTGAAGAAGTAAAAGCAGCTATGGAAGGCATGCTTCTGCCCGAAATCAAGGAAGAAATTATCGCTAATGTGGAAATCAGAGAAGTATTCAAAATCACCAAAGTAGGTTCGGTTGCCGGTTGCATGGTAAGAGAAGGCAAAATCAAACGAGGCAACAAAGTCCGTCTTATCAGAGACGGTATTGTCATCTTTACCGGTGAGTTAGGTTCGCTGAAACGTTTCAAAGACGATGTAAGGGAAGTAGCTCAGGGATATGAATGCGGATTAAATATTCATAATTTTAACGACATCAAAATAGGCGACATCGTCGAAGCATTTGAAGAAATAGAAGTTAGACAAACATTATGAACTGGTTAGACGTAGTCATTATAGTCTGTATAATTATCGGCGTAATACACGGCTTAATCACAGGAATTATAAAACAGATTATTTTTCTGGTTTCCTTGATTGCCGCAATTCTTTTATCGGGTGTGATAGCCAAAGGGATACATCATTGGGCAAAAATGTATTTCCCAAATGAATCTGCATGGCTCTCTCCCTGCATACAAAATGTTATCTATTATACCTTAGCTTTTATTTTAATCATTTCCTTATTTGCCATAGCGGCTAAATTTGTAGATAAAATCATTAATCACACGCCTGCCGGAATAATTAACAAACTGTTTGGCGCTTTATTCGGCGGATTTATGTGGATGATATGTTTAAGTATAGCGCTTAATTTTCTTTCTGTTTTCGACACGCAGTTTCAAATAATTTCCAAACCGGTCAAAGAAAATTCGTTTCTTTATGAAAAGGTTAAAATGATTTTTCCAACAGTTTTTCCTTACATAGAAGATTTTATTAAACACGAAACGAATGGCTGACGATTCCCACGATATATTAAACGAATGGACGAACAAAGACTATGAATACGGGTTTGTTACGAACATTAATACGGATTTGATTCCTAAAGGATTGAATGAAGATGTCGTACGTCTTATCTCTTCCAAAAAGAACGAGCCGGAATGGATGTTGGATTTCCGTTTAAAAGCCTATCGACATTGGCTAACGATGAAAATGCCGGAATGGGCGCACCTCGAAATTCCACCAGTTGACTATCAGGATATTATTTATTATGCCGCGCCAAAAACGAAAACCGGCGTGAAAAGTGAAAGCGAGGTAGATCCCGAATTATTGAAAACATTCGATAAATTAGGCATCCCGCTGCACGAACAGAAAATACTTTCGGGAATGGCGATTGATGCAGTGATGGATAGCGTTTCCGTGAAAACGACTTATAAAGAAAATCTGGCTGAAAAAGGAATTATCTTCTGCTCCTTCAGCGAAGCCGTTCAATCTCATCCCGATTTGGTGAAAAAATATCTTGGCAGCGTTGTTCCTTACAGGGATAATTTTTTTGCCGCCCTCAACTCGGCTGTTTTCAGCGACGGCTCTTTTGTATTTATTCCAAAAGGCGTTCGATGTCCGATGGAACTATCGACCTATTTCAGAATCAACGCCATGAACACAGGGCAATTTGAGCGTACGCTGATTGTCGCGGAAGAAGATGCGTATGTCAGCTATCTCGAAGGCTGCACCGCTCCTATGCGCGATGAAAATCAACTGCACGCTGCGATTGTTGAAATCGTTGCCCTCGACCGTGCGGAAGTGAAATATTCGACCGTTCAAAACTGGTATCCGGGAGATAAAAACGGAAAAGGCGGAATTTATAATTTTGTCACCAAGCGCGGCATTTGTAAAGGCGAATCCTCCAAAATATCATGGACGCAAGTAGAAACAGGCTCTGCCATAACGTGGAAATATCCAAGCTGCATTCTATCGGGCGATAACTCGGTTGGCGAATTTTATTCGGTAGCCGTAACAAATAATTACCAGCAAGCCGATACCGGCACAAAAATGATTCATCTTGGAAAAAACACCAAAAGCCGGATTGTTTCCAAAGGAATTTCTGCAGGAAAAAGTCAGAACAGTTACAGGGGATTGGTACGGGTTAGTAAAAATGCAGAAAACGCCCGCAACCACTCCCAATGCGACAGTCTGTTGCTAAGCGATACGTCCGGCGCTCACACATTTCCATACATGGATATTCAGAACGAATCGGCGATTGTCGAACACGAAGCCACAACCTCAAAAATCAGCGAAGACCAGCTCTTTTATTGCAATCAGCGCGGGATTCCCACCGAAGAAGCAATAGGATTAATTGTCAACGGATACGCTAAAGAAGTGCTGAACAAACTGCCGATGGAATTTGCGGTCGAAGCCCAGAAATTGCTGCAAGTCAGTTTGGAAGGGAAGGTTGGGTGAAAAGAGGTTGATTAAACTTACCGGAAAAATCAGAAAAGATTACTTATTAAGCGACTGTATTAATATGCAAAACAACGCTAATATGATTGATGTAGAAATTGTTATGAAAATACGATTACCCATAGTATTTATACTTTCGTTTTGCATAGCCGTATCTGCCCAAAACAAAACAGAAGCGGAGAAATTGGCTGAATTTGCATTTAATATTAATACATTTAACCGCTTGTATCCGCAGGAAAAAGTTTATCTGCATTTCGACAATACGGGTTATTATCTGGGCGAAACCATCTGGTTCAAAGCCTATATTACCGTTGCCGAAGATAACCGGCTGTCGGAACTCAGCAAAGTGTTGTATGTTGAACTACTAACGCCGGAAGGTAATATTGTGGAAACCCAAAAACTGAAAATAGAAAACGGACAGGCGCGCGGCGGCTTTGCATTGAAAAACCGCTATTTCACCGGATATTATCAGGTTAGGGCTTATACGCGCTGCATGTTGAACTTTGGCGATAATGTTATATTCAGCCGCGTTTTTCCGGTTTACAGTCAAGTCGACCAAGCGGGCAACGGCATATATGTTGGAAAGGGTTTAAAAGAAATAAACATAAAACCTCGCAACATACGCAAGGAAGAAAAAGAAAAGCCGAAAGATGTCAGCCTCGTTTTTTTCCCCGAAGGCGGCAATATGGTTACGGGCGTCGCCAACAGGGTGGCATTCAAAGCAACAGACAAAGACGGGAAAGCGTTTGATGCGACAGGCAGAATATACAACAGTTCGAACGAGATAGTCACTACTTTCACCAGCGTGCATTTGGGTATGGGTTCGTTCATCCTGTATCCAGACGGAAATAAATTAGTCGCAAAAATATCTTATAACGGCAAGGACTATAGTTTTGATTTGCCCGAAAGCAAGCCGGCAGGTTATACCATGCGTATAGACAATCTGCACCCCGAAACAATTTCAGTAGAGATAGACAAAACGGCGAATCTGCCGGCGCAAACGCTGGGCGTCACGCTTGCCTGCCGTGGAAAAGTGTATGAGTTCAAAACATTTGAACCGGATTCAACCGGGCAATACATCTTACGCCTATTGAAAAAAGACCTGCCGTCGGGTGTTATCCAAATCACGCTGTTTACGCCTCAAGGCGAGATATTGGCGCAACGGCAGGCGTTTGTGAATAATAACATTCATGCTTTGCCTGTCAAAACAAACATTCAATCAACCTTTGAACCGCGTAGTCCCATTTCGATTGAGATGGAAGTAAAAGATGATAATAATCAACCGGTTGAAGCGACTTTTTCACTGTCCGTCAGGGATGATTCGACAGAAATAAAAACGGATTACACGGACAATATACTGTACAACCTGTTGCTTTCGTCCGACTTGAAAGGCTATATCGAAAATCCTGCCTATTATTTTGAAGCAGATGATAATCAACACTGTTTCGCACTCGACCTGTTGATGCTTGTACAAGGCTGGACGCGATATTCGTGGAAGCAGGCGGCTGGCGTGGAACCATTTAAGGTGAAACACTGGATAGAAAAAAGTTTGATGATTGAAGGCAGCGTTTTGGCGTACAGTAAACCGGTTCCACAAGAAGACATTGAAATGACTATATGGATGACTTCCCAAGATGGCTTGTCGCAGCAAGGCAAGTGTATAACCGACAAGAACGGTAATTTCAATTTTGAATTTGCAGACCTTAGCGGAACATTCGAGTTTAATTTAAGCGCCAAGAAGAAAGATAAAAATGGAAAATACAGTCCGCTCCTTTCGCGCATTACCCTTGATCGAAACTTTTCACCGGCGCCGATGGCTATTGATTATAATGAAACGCATCCGGTTGAAACAGCGAAAAATGAGAAGACAGAATTATCCATTCCAAACAAACCTGCGGAAGCAGATGTACAAACGGTAGAAATGGATTCTATAGAAAGACTGTCAAATAAAAATCAGGGAAAAGGCGTCAAATCGTATGTTTTGCCGGAGGTGGAAGTAAAAGGAAAAATGTCGTCTCGACGGGCAATGCTGGAAAATCCGAATTTTACGGTTTACGATATTGCGCGAGAAATGGATAAATATTTAGACAAAGGGGAAAGCGAGCCGGATAATGTGTTTGATTTTTTGGCAAGTACAGACCGGTATTATTCATACTCGCTGCTAAATCCTAAATTTTATAAAGACGAAGGAATAGGGGAAGATGAAGGAGGCACAGGTATGAAATTCTACTCATTCTATAATAAGGGAAAAGCCGCATTTTTTATTCCGGACTTTCAAGAACCCTTGGGCAATTCACTTGCCGCTTGGCAACGCCGTCATTTAAGTGTTGCACAATTAGGTATGGACGAAATTGAATATATTGCAATCACCAACGTTCCTGAAGGCGATCCTGTTTGTATTAATATTATTCTCAATGAAACCGGCATATCCAGACATTCACTCAAAGGATCCCGCAAAACGTATTTTGATGGTTTTGCTTCGCCGGTGGAGTTTTACTCTCCCGACTACAGCTTCGCGTCCTTGTCCGAACCGGATGTTCGCCGCACGCTGTATTGGAATCCAGATGTAAGGACAGATAGTTTAGGACGCGCTTCTGTTTATTTTTATAATAACGATGCGTGTAAGAAAATATCTATCAGTGCAGAGGGATTGACGGATGGTAATGTATTTAAAACGGTAGAGACGGGGCGCGCCCCGTCTCTACAATGAAAACACGTTTTTCAAACATCAGAACTGAATATACGCAACCTGCGATTGCAAATATTCCATCAGTCCATGTTTTCCGTCAGCGCCGCCGATGCCCGACTTACGCCATCCGGCATGAAATCCCTGCATCCCTTCGAAATGCTCGCGATTCACATAAGTTTCGCCGAATTTTAAATCCTTAATAGCCTGCATGGTTGTATTGATATTCTTCGTAAATACGGAAGAGGTCAAGCCATATTCGCAATCGTTTGCCCAAGCGATGGCTTCTTCGTATTCGGTGAACGGCAATACGGGAATGACAGGACCAAAGACTTCTTTCTTGACAATTTCCATGTCCTGACGGCAATTGACCAGCACGGTCGGTTCGTAGAAATAGCCGGTCGGCATATCGGCTTTTTTGCCGCCTGTGAGGACTTCCGCTCCTTCCGCTTTGGCGCGAACAACCATTTCGTGGATTTTTTCCTGCTGCGCCTTGTCGATTTGAGAACTCATTGCCGGAACAGGGTCGGCGAACGGATCGCCATATTTTACGTCTTTCATCGCCTTTGTGAATTTGTCGATGAATTTGTCGTAAATATTTTTGTGAACATAAGCCCTTTCCGCACAGTTACATACCTGTCCGCTGTAGATTATCCGCGAATCCAGAACGCCTTTTACTGCAATGTCCAAATCGGCGTCTTCAAACACGATGGCAGGCGCTTTGCCGCCTAATTCCAGCGAAACTTTAGTCACATTTTCAGCCGAAGCTTTGATGATTTCCTGTCCTGCTTCCACGCTGCCCGTAAGCGTTACCATATCGGTAATCGGGCTGGATACCAATGTATTTCCCAACGTTTTACCGCTTCCGGAAACGAAATTGACTACGCCTTTTGGCAAATCCAAAGTAGCGACCATTTTAGCAAACTCGAAAGTTGTGTTTGGCGTCAGGCTGCTGGGCTTCAACACAATCGTGCATCCTGTGAGTAAAGCGGGAGCGACTTTGCGAGCCATCACAAAGAACGGGAAATTCCATGGACAAATACCGACAACAACGCCAATTGGCTTACGGAACAGGAAAATGTTTTCGTTGAACCGGTCGCTCTGGATGATTTCACCTTCGTAAATTCTCGCCCATCCTGCATAATAATCAAAATAATCGGCTGTGAAGTCGATTTCTACCTGCGCTAAAGGCAAGACTTTCGCTTGCTCGCTTGCCAACGTTTTCGCCAATTCAATCCGGTTAGCCCGGATCAATGCCGCCATTTGCTTCAAATAGCCTGCGCGTTCGGCAGCCGGTTTAGCCGCCCAAGCGGTTTGCGATTTTTTTGCAGCTTCCAGCGCCGCATAAGCGTCTTCATTATCACCTTTCGGTACGCGAGAGATAATTTCCCCTGTATAAGGGTTTTCCACTTCAATCCAATCCGAAGAATGGGAATTGACTAATGAGCCATTAATAAATTGCTGATAAATTTTCATGATTGTTTACTTTATTTTTATTAAATATGACAATTATTTATTTTATTAATATAAATAAATTTCAAGTCACAAAGATATAAAAATATATTTGGTAAAAAAAAGTTTACATTCGGTTTACCAAGTATTTTTAAACAAAAAATCTTTTCAAAAAAAATAGGAGTGAAGAAAAATGAGGTTATTTCCGAACACGAAAGGCGAGAGTCCGGTAAGAAAGAGCGTGTATCCAAAGTTTATCACTCTTATAGGGAAAAAAAACCAAAAAAAGCACAATGAAAGGGATTTTTTTATACTTTTGTAGAAAAATTTTTGAAGATGAAATTCCCTCCTTCCGCCTCTTTCAACAGTTTCCCCGCGATATCATATACCGCCACGCTACGAACAGGGGCATCGGATTTCACAAATACATCTCCATCCTGAGAATAAACTGTTATCGAAGGATTAATGAATATCGGAAATAATTTTGTCAAGCTATTGCCGGATTCGGAAAAAAGAATTAATTTTGTCATAGGATTATTTTTATTTAACACAAAACATTAATGTATGGAGAAATTTAAAGAATTTGAAACGCGGTATCTGAATCCATTAACGGATTTTGGATTCCATAAGATTTTCGGGACAGAAGCCAACAAAGGCTTATTGATCGATTTTCTTAATGAAGTGTTCAAAGGCGAAGGACAGATTACCGATATCGAGTACCTTCGTTCTGAACAGTGGGGATTTGTAGAAACAAATAGGAAAGCGGTTTTTGACATTTTTTGTAAGACAGAAAACGAGGAATCTTTTATTGTAGAGATGCAAAAAGCGAAGCAGGCGTATTTTCGAGACCGGAGCATTTTTTATGCCTCTTTGCCTATACTGAATCAAGCGGTCAAAGGCATTTGGGATTTCCGATTAAAAGCAGTTTATTTGGTAGCAGTACTTGATTTCGTTATTTTCGATGAGTTTGAAGACGACAGGGAATACGTAGTCGAGCATGTTTCTCTCCTGCGGGAACGGACAAAAACGTCTTATTCAAATAAACTCAAGTTTGCCTTTGTAGAACTTTCCAAGTTCAAGAAGACGGAAAAAGAGTTGAAAACTCATTTCGACAAATGGTTGTATTTGCTGCGAAACTTGCCTAAGCTAGAAAACCGTCCGGAGTCGATCGGAGGCAAGGTTTTTGATGAGTTATTTGATTTGGCGGATATAAAACGATTAACAACAAAAGATATGGAAACATATAAGAAAAGCGTACTGGAGTACTACGATGTTCAGAGCGCTATGATGTGCGCTCGTGAAGAAGGCTGTGAGGAAGGAGTCCAAAAAGGTATTGAAAAAGGTAGAAAAGAAGGTATAGAAAAAGAAAAATTCACTACTATTCAAAAATGCCTTCAAAGGAATATTGCGATAGAAGATATTGTTTTCCTCACCGGCTATTCGAAAGAACAGATTATGCAATTAGAAATTTTGAAACAACGTTCAACGTAGTCAATTATGTGTTATAATAATGAAAATCTTTATCCATAATTTATCAAGAACGGAAAACCCGAAGGGTTAAATGTGAGTAACCCCTCTAACGCTGAGCCGCCTGTTTCATTTTTCCCAACTCGCTTTCTCTTTTTTCATTGGAGGCATAAGGCATTATGTCAGAAAAATAAAAGTTTAACTCGTCTTCCACTTCGTCGTGTTTCAGGATAGAATTTCAAGTTACAAAGATATAAAAATATATTACGATAATTTCTTCATTTTGACTATTTGTTTTTATTCCTTTAGGCATTTTCACTGTTTTTTTGTACCTTTATCCCCAAATTATTCAGAATAAAATATGGAAGTGTATCAAAAATTTCAGGAATACCTTGTAAATGAATTAGATGCTATTCGTTCGGCAGGTTTATATAAAGAAGAACGAATCATCGTTTCTCCGCAGTCGGTAAAGATCCGGTTGGAATCGGGGGAGGAAGTGCTTAACTTTTGTGCAAATAACTATTTAGGTTTGTCTGATCACCCCGGTTTGATTGCCGCCGCCAATCAAGCGATGGAAAACAAGGGCTATGGCATGTCGTCGGTGCGTTTCATCTGCGGAACGCAAGATTTGCATAAGCAATTAGAAGCCACTATTGCGCAATTCTTCGGAACGGAAGATACCATTTTGTATGCGGCTTGCTTCGACGCCAACGGAGGAGTCTTTGAACCGCTTCTTAATGAAGAAGATGCAATTATTTCAGATACACTGAACCATGCTTCAATTATCGACGGGGTGCGTTTATGTAAAGCTGTCAGGTATCGTTATGCCAACGCTCAACCGGACGATTTGGAATCTCAATTGCAAGCGGCTCAACAGCAACGGTTTCGCTTGATTGTCACCGATGGCGTTTTTTCTATGGACGGTAATGTTGCGCCTTTGGATAAAATCTACGCCCTTGCTCAAAAATACGACGCGATGGTTATGGTCGATGAATCCCATTCGGCAGGCGTAGTTGGTAAAACCGGACGGGGAACGACCGAACAATTCAATTTGCGAGGTAAAATCGACATCCTCACAGGAACGTTAGGAAAGGCGTTTGGCGGCGCTATCGGCGGTTTCACGACTGGAAGAAAAGAAATTATCGCCATGCTCCGTCAACGTTCTCGACCTTACCTTTTTTCCAACTCTATTCCTCCTTCGGTTGCAGGCGCCGGAATTTATGCGTTCAACTTTTTAGACAAATCAAATGTTTTACAGGATAAACTGCATGAAAATACAAGTTATTTTGTGGATAAAATGCAAAAAGCGGGATTTGATATTAAACCGACACAGTCCGCTATTTGCGCCGTCATGCTGTATGACGCCAAACTATCGCAAGATATGGCAACTCAACTACTGAAAGAAGGTATTTATGTTACCGGATTTTATTATCCTGTCGTTCCGAAAGGACAGGCTCGAATCCGCGTACAGTTGTCGGCGGCGCACGAAAGGGAACATTTGGACAAATGTATAAATGCTTTTACAAAAGTGGGGAGAGAATTAAATGTTTTAAATAACTGAATAATTGAATAACTGAATAATTGAATAATCAAAACGGTAAAAAATCAGTTATTCAGTTATTCAATTATTCATCAAAAATTAATAAATTTATGAAAGCGCTGGTTAAACTTCGCCCCGGAAAGGGTATTTGGATGGAAGATGTTCCTGTTCCCAAAATAGGAGTCAATGATGTATTGATAAAAATAAAGAAGACCGCTATTTGCGGTACTGATTTGCATATTTACAAATGGGATGAATGGTCGCAACGCACGATTAAAACCCCCATGGTTATCGGGCATGAATATGTAGGCGTGATTGTAGATAAAGGAGATGGCGTTACGAACATCAATATCGGCGACCGCGTTACCGGCGAAGGACATATTGCTTGCGGACATTGCCGGAATTGTCGCCGGGGAAAATTGCATGTCTGTGAAAATTCTATCGGAGTAGGAGTAAACCGAGACGGAGCTTTTGCCGAATATCTATCATTACCGGTACAAAATGTGGTGAAACTTGATTCCCGCATCTCCGACGATATGGCTTCCATCATGGATCCTTTTGGTAATGCCACTCATACGGCGCTTTCATTTCCTTTGATCGGCGAAGACGTGTTGATTACCGGAGCCGGATTAATCGGTTCAATGGCGACTGCTATCTGTCGTTTTGCAGGAGCGCGCCACATCGTAGTCAGCGATTTGAGCGATTACCGATTGGATATTGCCAAACGAATGGGAGCTACTTATACCGTGAATCCGACAAAAAAGGAAACAATCGAACAGGCTATCAAAGATTTGAATATGCATGGCTTTGACATTGGTCTTGAAATGTCGGGGTCGCCTGTCGCTTTCGAGAGTATGATTGAAAACATGTACAACGGTTCCAAAATCGCATTATTGGGTATTCTTCCGAATACGACAACGGTTCAATGGGATAAAATTATTTTCAAAGCGTTGACTTTGAAAGGGATATATGGTCGGGAAATGTGGGAAACATGGTATCAAATGGAACAAATGCTTATTTCCGGCATTGATTTATCTCCTATTATCACTCATCATTTTTCAATTGGCGATTTCCAAAAAGGCTTTGATGTAATGGAAAGCGGGGAATGCGGGAAGGTGATATTGGATTGGGAAAAATAGGAACGGGACGTTGTTCGTAGAGACGGGGCGCGCCCCGTCTCTACAAATTTCATCTGCATCATTTCTTATCCTGCGTCAGCAATTTATTATATGCGCCCTCATTGCTGATAATCTCTATCGCTTTTTTGTAGGAATCAAAGAGCGTATTATACAATTGAAAAAATTCATTATCGCTATAAATTTCTCTCGCAACATACATTTTGATATAGTACGATAGCAACCATTTGGATTTTTCTAAATCTTTCTGTTGATCTTCTGTAAGTTGATAAGGGGTCTGTTTTATTTCTTTTTTATTCGCATCCAACTGTATCGTTTTACCATTTGTTTCATCAGTCTTCTCTTTCTTGTACATATTCAACATATCATTCAACATGTTATCCGTCACTGTAAAATTCTTTTTAAAAGAATCAAAATCGGGATATTGCGTCTGGTAGATTTTACGATTAACGCTAATCAGCGATTGAGTATATTTCATGAGAACGCTCTTATTATAAAATACATCTACAAATAAAGGAGTTGTTCTGGCGACGAAGAATGCATTCGTTGTATCGATCGGAACAAAATAATCAGGCATGATTCCGCCTCCGCCATAAACGATGCGATTTTTAATCAACGTATTGTATTTCAGTGAATCCGGGAAATGAATACTGTCTGCCGAAAGCATTTCTCCCCTGTTATAACGGTCAACCAAATCTTTACTATATGCTTCCAAATCGCCTTTGGTATAAGGTTTTTGAATCGAACGACCGGTAGGCGTATAATAACGTGCAGTCGTCAACCGTATCATAGAACCATCGGGCAAAGGAATTGGTCGTTGAACCAAGCCCTTTCCAAAAGTTCTTCTTCCCACAATAACTCCTCTGTCCCAATCCTGAATAGCTCCCGATACAATCTCGCTGGCGGAAGCGGAAAACTCGTTCACTAAAATAACTAATTTTCCGTTTTTAAACGTACCGCTATTGTTTGACCGCGCGTCTTCCCGTCTTTGATTAAGCCCTTCGGTATAGACAATCAATGAACCAGAGTTCAGAAATTCGTTGGCAATTTCAATGGCAGAGCCTAAATAACCGCCGCCATTATCTTGTAAATCCATGATAAGGTTCTTCATTCCCTGTTTTTGCAATTTGTCCAACGCATCCTTAAATTCATCGTAAGTAGTTGCCGCAAAACGGTCTAACTTAATATAGCCGGTTTTATTGTCCACCATATAAGAGGCAGTCAGGCTGTAAACCGGAATTTTGTCGCGTACTATTCTAAAATTCAATAAATCGGGATAGCCGTTGCGAAGCACTTTAATATTTACGACAGTGCCTTTCGGACCTTTCAATTTGGACATTACGTCCGTATTTTTCATTTTAACGCCTGCGATCAAGGTATCGTCAACAAAAATAATTTGATCGCCCGCCTGAATGCCTACTTTTTCGGAAGGACCGCCCGAAATAACCTGTATCACATATAAAGTATCTGTAAGCATATTAAACTGGATGCCGATGCCGTCGAAATTTCCTTGCAAGGGTTCGTTTGCATCTTTGACCTCATCAGGGGAAAGATAGGCTGAATGGGGATCTAATTTTTCCAACAGCCCTGTTATGGCGTCTTCCGCTAATTTGCTGTTATTAACGGTGTCCACGTATAGATTTTCTATCGCAGCCATTGCTATACTCACTTTTCGGATAGCAGGATCGTTAAATATATTTCCTGAAAGATTTTGTACGGAAGAATAAATCCTGTCTTGTCCATACGAACAGGCATTCATGCCGATAAGCAGCATGCATGCAAAAAGAAATTGTTTCATAAATAAATTATTTTTTTTTGTAATCATCTATATGTAAATTTTCCGGAATAAAAGCGGCAATTGATTTTCCATAAGTCAACAGTTCCCGAACCAGCGAAGAACTGATATGCGTATATTCCGGTTCTGTAAATAAAACAAACGTTTCAACGCCGGCAATTTCCCTGTTGATGTCGGCAATATTTTTTTCATATTCAAAGTCATTGACTGAGCGAATGCCCCGAAGAATGAACTGCGCCCCTGTTTCTTTGGCAAAATCGACCGTTAATCCGTTATATGTTCGAACCGTAACTCTCGGATTCGACTTGAAAAATTGCATAAGCATTTCCATCCGTTGTTCCAAAGGGAAAAATGTCTTTTTTTCCAAGTTGACGCCTATGGCTATGATAATTTCGTCAACCAGACATAATCCTCTTTCAACCAACGACAAATGCCCCCGCGTGAACGGGTCGAATGTTCCCGGAAACAAAGCTGTTTTCATACCGCAATATCTTCCTCAACGACTAAGTTATTAATAATAAAAACCTGCCGCTCCATTGTATTCTTTCCCATATAAAATTCAAGCATCTCCTTCACTGCGTCTTGTTTACGCATGTTGACAGGGTCAAGCCGCAAATCTTTCCCGATAAAATTTTTAAATTCGGAGGGCGATATTTCGCCTAATCCTTTGAACCGCGTGATTTCCGGATTAGGATCCAATTTTTCGATAGCGTTCAACCGTTCTTCTTCGGAATAGCAATAGATGGTTTCTTTTTTATTCCTTACGCGGAAAAGCGGCGTTTGAAGAATGAAAACATGATTGTTCTTAATCAAGTCGGGGAAAAACTGCAAAAAGAAAGTGATAATCAGTAAACGGATGTGCATACCGTCAACATCGGCGTCGGTAGCGATAATCACCTTATTGTAGCGCAATCCTTCCAAACCGTCTTCAATATTCAGCGCTGCCTGAAGCAGATTAAACTCTTCATTTTTGTAAACAATCTGCTTGGTTTCGCCGAAAGTATTCAGAGGTTTTCCCCTCAAACTGAAGACCGCCTGATAATTGGGGTCGCGGCTCTGCGTGATCGAACCGCTGGCAGAATCGCCTTCGGTAATAAAAATACAGGTCTCCTCCAAGTTTTCGCCTTTGGCGTCGTTGTAATGCAAACGGCAATCCCGCAGCTTTTTATTGTGTAAATTTGCTTTTTTAGCCCGTTCACGCGCCAATTTAGTGACGCCTGCAATCGCTTTTCGTTCTTTCTCAGAATCTAAAATCTTCTTCAACAGAGCGTCAGCCGTAGCGGGCGTCTTATGTAAATAATTGTCTAATTCTTTCTTTATAAAATCGCCGATAAACTTAGGCACGGTTGGTCCGCCGGGCGCCATATCTTTAGAACCCGACTTGGTTTTTGTTTGATTTTCAAAAATCGGCTCCTCTACTTTAATTGCTATTGCGGCGACTATTCCCATCCGGATATCGGAATATTCAAGATTTTTCGAATAATATTCCTTAATTATCCGAGAAACTGATTCTTTGAAAGCCGACAAATGAGTTCCACCCTGAGTGGTAAACTGTCCGTTTACAAACGAATAATATTCTTCGCCATATTGATTGGCATGAGTGATGGCGATTTCAATATCCGTACCGCTCAAGTGAATAATCGGATAAATCGGGTCGGAAGTCATGTATTCGTTCAGCAAATCAACCAAGCCGTTTTTCGAGAAAAATTTCTTTCCGTTGTAATTAATTACCAAACCGGAATTAAGAAAAACATAATTTTTCAGCAACGGTTCGACAAATTCATCCTTATATTGATAATTCGTAAAAATTTCCTCATCAGGAATAAAATTCACCAGCGTTCCGTTCGGTTGGTTAGTCAGCGTCATCGGAATATCTTCTTCCGTATGCGCCTGTTTGTACTCTACCGCTTTGGTTTCGCCATCGCGAAAACTTTGAACTAACAGATAGGATGAAAGAGCGTTAACGGCTTTGATACCCACGCCGTTCAAGCCGACTGATTTTTTGAAAGCTTTGGAATCGTATTTTCCGCCCGTATTCATTTTCGATGACACGTCAACGACTTTTCCGAGCGGAATGCCGCGTCCGTAATCGCGAACGGTCACTACTCCATTTTCAATCGTAACGTCAATCGACTTGCCGAAGCCCATCATGTGTTCGTCAACAGCATTATCAAGCGTTTCTTTCAGAAGCACATAAATACCATCATCGGCATAGTTTCCATCGCCTGTTTTCCCGATATACATTCCCGGTCTCAGGCGGATATGCTCCCACCATTCCAGCGATTGTATCTGTTCGTCTTCGTATATTAATTCGTTCATTTCAAATGTTTAATAAATGCGCGGCGGGTTTTGTGGTGTTTATGCTCAAAATATTCCCATTGCGATTGTATTTTTTGATTCGTTTCTAATTCGGGATTGCTTTCAGCGTATATAAATCCATAACGGTTGAAAACAGGTATTAAATCATTGAAAATTAAAGCATTGACTCCTTTGTTCTGGTATTCCGGCAAAACGCCCATCATATACAAATCCAGTATTTTACCTTTACCATAAAGCGCCTTCAACAAATATATCCATCCAAAAGGCAATATACGTCCTTTCGCTTTTTGCAAGGCTTTGGAGAGGCTTGGCAAAGTCAACGCTATTCCTACTACCTTATCGTCCGATTCTCTGACAATCACAGTAATTAATTCAAGACGAAGCATTGGAATATACATTTTGACATAATAGTCGATTTGCTTTTCCGATAATTCGGAGTAACCGTACAGCGGCTTGTAAGCTTCATTAAATAATTCAAAAATCTTTTTCGCATAAGGCCATATTTCTTTTGTTTTTTTGAATTTTTTGATTTGAAGTCCATATTTTTTCATGACTATTTCCGAGATGCGCTGATGTTTTTCGGGGATTTCTTTAGGTACTTGAATTTGAAATTCGTTCCAATCCTGCTCTTTCTCGTATCCCAATTTCTCCAGATGGTCTTTATAATAGGGAAAGCTATAGGCGGTAGCCATTGTTCCCAATTGGTCGAAACCCCAGACTAACAAGCCTTCATGGTCTAAATCGGTGAATCCCAACGGACCTTGAATGCTATTCATTCCTTTTTGAATCGCCCACTGCTCTACCGCTTTAAATAAAGCCGAAGAAACTTCTTCGTCGTCGATGAAATCAATAAAGCCGAAACGGGCATATTGTTGATTCCACGTTGCATTTGCCTTGTGGTTAATAATTCCCGCAATTCGTCCTACAATCTTATTTTCTTTATATGCAAGAAAATAAATTGATTCACAAAAATCAAAAGCCGGATTTTTATCTTTCCGCAGGGTCATCATTTCATCTTCTACCAAACCGGGTACATGGTAAGGGTTGTTTGCATACAATTGAATATTGAAAGCAACAAACTTTTTTAAAGAAGATTTATCAGTTACTTCTACTATTTTAATCGCCATTTTGTAAGTGTTAGATTTTTATATTCTTTTAGACCTGCAAAGATACATTGTTTTTTTTAGATTGCGTAATAAAACAAAACAGTTTCGGGGCAAGCGCATCAAAAGTTTATCATTTTTTGAGGTATCTTTTGCAAAAAAATTATATACTTTTAATGCGGTTGCCCTGATAATATCCACCTCGCATTATTGTTTCTCTTAAATTTTTCCTAAATTTGCATCAAATTTCTAAAAATTAAGACAAACAAATTTCATTATGCTATGTCAAAATCAATAAATGTGGGAGAAAAAATAAAAAATCTCCGTGAATCAAAAAACATTACGCGAGAAGAATTATCGGAAAGGAGTGGTTTAGGTCTCGACCAGATTGTTTCAATAGAAGAAAACGTCAATTTGCCGTCGCTGGCGCCACTTATCAAAGTAGCGCGGGTGATGGGCGTCAGGCTGGGAACTTTCCTCGACGACAATGACGAGCTGGGTCCGGTCGTTACGCGCAAAGCAGACAAAACCGAGAGCATCAGTTTCTCAAATAATGCTTCCGAATCGCGCAAGCACATGGATTACTATTCGCTGTCGAAAGCCAAAAGCGGTCGCCATATTGAACCTTTCCTCATTGATATTCTCGCTTCGAAAGCAGAATTTACGCTGTCGTCTCACGAAGGCGAGGAGTTTATTTACGTGCTGGAAGGAACAATAGAAATCAATTACGGCAAAGAGACTTATGTGCTGGAATCGGGCGACAGTATTTATTACGATTCTATCGTAGCGCATCATGTTCACGCTTATAATAATGAAGCCGCTAAAATTTTAGCTGTCGTTTATACGCCGGTATAAAAAAATTATCATTATGCAATTATCCGACAGAACATTAGGCGACTGGCTCGAACACTGGGCTACAGTTACTCCCGATAAGGAATACCTCGTTTATTCCGACCGTAATTTACGCTTTACTTGGAAAGCGTTTGACAACCGCGTGAACAATCTGGCAAAAGGCTTGTTGGCAATCGGCATCACCAAAGGCGATCATGTGGGAATTTGGGCTACCAACGTACCCGACTGGCTGACTTTTTTGTTTGCCTGCGCTAAAATTGGCGCCGTAAGCGTTACCGTAAATACAAGTTATAAACAGCATGAGCTGGAATATCTTTGCCGAAATTCCGATATGCACACGCTTTGTATTATCGACGGCACTTGGGATTCCGATTATGTGGAGATGACCTATAATATGCTCCCCGAATTGAAGACATGCGAGCGCGGGTTTTTACACAGCGAGCCTTTTCCACGCATGAGAAACGTGATTTATATCGGGCAGGAAAAGCATCGCGGCATGTACAATACCGCCGAACTTTTACTTTTAGGACAGAATATCGACGACGAACGGTTGGACAGTATAAAGAAGACCATTCATTGCCACGATATTGTGAATATGCAATATACTTCCGGCACAACCGGTTTTCCGAAAGGCGTCATGCTTTCGCATCACAACATTGCGAATAACGGTTATCTGACAGGCGAACACATGATGTTCACAAGCGAAGATAAACTTTGCTGTTGCGTGCCGCTGTTTCATTG
>Ga0123357_10003208_pt1 | contig 18625 bp, 13 predicted proteins | sample TergutEmb28metaG_FD_89873 | JGI IMG/M metagenome (GOLD analysis project Ga0123357, IMG submission 89873) | Embiratermes neotenicus P4 segment gut microbial communities from Petit-Saut dam, French Guiana - Emb289 P4 | ecosystem: Host-associated > Arthropoda: Insects > Digestive system > Gut ...
GTTTGCAAATACGAATTGAATTGTGAATACTGTAATATAACTTTAGCAAGGAACAAAGCTCCCTGATGATGATCTGACAAGATCAAAACATGTCGGAGTGTTTTAAAGTGTTTTAAAAGTGTTTTATGTGAAATTATATGTGCATTCATTGGTTGATAAATTGATATGGCTTAAACATTTGTGGTAATCCTAGATGTAGCCCAGTGTGACTTTAGACCACATTCTGTGATTGATATTTTGGCACTAATTACCTAAAAAAGAATGTAATTCTTATTGCATGAACCACCATCAGACTGAAGATATTCTGCCACTGTACAAATTACTGTTAAAGCCATATGTAGCCTGTCATATAGTGCTACCTCATAGAAATGTCCATCTTTGTCATTGTACATTCCTGGAAGGTATACAGTTAAACTATAAATTTGCATGAGAGCTGAAGGTTTTGTATCAGTTTCCACAGTTACTGTGATCTTAATTTTGTAAGAAAATCAATATGTTATCAGTTAAGCCATCATCACAGAGTGTTGAAGATTCTGCTGAAATTGAAGTGACTGGCTCATTTCATGTTGCAGGATGTCATTGAAGAGTTGTGTACTGTAATTGGTGTGACAGGAGGGGAGATGGAAATGGAGGAGTTTTCACTATACTGCATAGTGGAGGGAGACACATTTACAATGCCATTGGCTCGTGAAGAATACATCCTAGATGTCACTACAGAACTACATAAAAATCAGCAGGTATATAGGACCACGTTAATTTATTCAGTTTGTTCACATTCAAAGTGTTATTTGAATTTTTACTGTGTATATGATTATTTTTTTACTGCATAGAATTATTACTGATGGAAATTGTTTGTAAATTTCAAATTGGAAGATTGTTTTAGTGCCCATCATAATACTAAAAATTGTGGAGCTTGGGACTTGTTGAAACAGTGAAGTTTTCCCTCATTGAGTTCAGTTACAAACTGAGATTCAAATATTGAGAAATTTTTAGAAAAATACAATGGTGAAAGGTCTCATGAGCCCAATTGTGTGGCTGGGTTTTTTAGCACCCAGGGTTAGCAATCACAATGGCTACTACTAACAGAAATTGTAAACTTTAAAAATATCACTCTTGTGTTGAATTTCCTTGTATTTTGCTCGATAATTTAAAAATCTGTTGTGCACAGAAAATATGATGTTTTCATTTGTAATATTCATGTTGTTGCCCATTTGGCTGCCTCTTTGACTCTGCCACCTGGAGTAGTGGTGCCACTTTTTGCCCTTCTGTCCCCCTTTCCAGCAACCCCACTTCTGTACTGTTGGTATTAAATGAAGAAAATGGTATAATAGTACAATCCTCTAGAATTCTTGGGATGTTTGTACTTTACAATTAGAAATACTGAATTCCAGGGATGGATTATATCTCCAAAACATAGCATTTTAATTTTAAACACAGCCAATGGAGGAAATCCAAACAGGATATGATTCCTAATAGAGGATACAGTTCAAATCATTTTCACACAGGCCTTGTGTTTGGAACTGCTATCAAAAACAAGCTCCAAGTGTCAATGTCATAAGGTCACTGACAACAAATTTGTATAGAAGATAGAACCAATCAATGGCAGAGTTACTTTAGTTTCCAAACTTCTCAGAAATTATGGAAAATTATTGTTTTTTGTAATGGTTGTGAATGGTTATGTCAATGGTGAATTGAATTTGGAGGTCAGTTCTAGTGAAAAGGTACACAGTGCAACATTGTACTGTTTGACTAGACCAGGACTCACCACTGAATTATCTATAAGGAAGCAGCTCTGAAATCTGAAAAAATTTGTTATTTCATGGTTAGTCATGCAGTAGTTATTTCTATACATATTACTGTTTATTCTGTGTGAAGTAGTTCTGTAATTATCATGCAGTTTCATTATTATCATGTATTTATGTTAGAATTTTATTTTCTTGTGAAATCAGAATACAGTAATTAATTATAAAACTTGAGGTAAAAACCAGTTCTTACTTTTTTAAAGAAACAGTTGCAATGTCTTGCACCAGTAAGAAAGGCTTTGAAAAATTATGTTAGATGTAGATATAAAAGAGGCATATAATACAGTCCCACTTTTTTTAAATAAAAAATTGTGGTGTGTCGTACCAGTAACAGACTGTTGTGAAAAATTGCACTAAAGGTGTGAGTTTGTGTGAACTAGCTGTTTGTTAGAATCAGAACACAGTTTTCACTTACATCATGTATTATTTTGTGCCAGGTGTTCTACCTGATATTCTGTCGCTCTGTGTGGCACTTCCCTCTGCGACTTGACTCCCAGTTGTATGTGGAGGTTGTGTTCAACCAGATAGCTCCAGACTACTTGGAAGGTCTGCTGCTTATCATGCCAGGAGAACAGCTCGACCAGGATGCCATTGTAAGTTGTTAATGCTCTTCAGTAAATATTACCCCACAGGTCATATTTATGCTGTGATTAAACATGTGCATGACTGATGTTGGGATAGTTCTGTAAAATGGATCATCCCTGTTTCTCCCCCACCACACTCGTATTCCCATTTGTAACTGTGCTAGCATCTTATTCATGCTTTTTAATAGTTGCAGTTCACAACAGTTTTATTATGTATGCTGTTGGCCTCTGAATTTGAATCAATGTATGTTCTGTTTCTCTAAGTCCTGATATTACAAATTCTTTATTTACTTCTAGCAAGTACAGACTTCTAGTCCAGTTTTGTGTAATTAATCGGTGCCTGTCTTATATCATGTCTTTAGGCAATACACTATATAACTGGCTTTTATGACGTTTATTGTAGCTTATTTAATGCTCAGCTTACATGTGTAACACCAATGAATTGTCCACTGTAGTTATAATAATGAAATTATATTAGTACACAGTATTCACAATAAGAATATATAGTGACAGTTCCAATTATTCATTTTTACTCCTAACCCTAAAACAAGTACTTTTTGTTAAAACATTGACTGTTTTCACAACCAAGAATTTTAACTTTAGCCATGATATTGAAAAATGTCCTTATGCTACAGTAGTGAATATGGAAAAATAAGAAATATATTTCTGAATTGTAGTAACATTTGACACTAACAATATAAAGCCATTCTTTTGTTTAGAGTTTGGTGTCATGTTCATTTTTGCAGCATGCTGTGTGTTGTAGTCCAGAGCAGTGTCTTAAGAAATAATGTTAACATAGTATTTTAAAAATATTTGTTTATTATTATGTAAAAACGTTTTGTTGGAGCACTACTATAGTGCTGTTTCTGATGAACAGAGCACAGCTCAAAGGTTCAGGTTTCCACACATGATTGTACCTCACACTATCATTTTTCACTTATCCTCACATTATTTCAGCCCTAAATATGCCAGGAGGGCTCATTCATTTGTAGTAGTCATTTTGTTGTACAAAGGTCATAGTTGCTTGGCAATACAAATGTGTTTAATTAATGTTGTTAGAAGCAGGATATAATTATAGAAGGAGGTGACAAGGGCATGGATATTGACATTGGTATTTGTAAAACAGGATACAAGTATAAATAAAAAAAGATGCAGAATCATAAATATTTACATACAAATTTGGAGTCCCTGAATGCAGTAGGTGACCCCTCAGGATCAAAGCTCAGACATCACCAAGATGTACAAGCTCCACCCCAAACACCATAATAATAATAATAATAATAATACTCCGCATTAAATATTAATTGTATTTTCTAGTATGACATTGCTAAGATGGCAGCCTTGCTACACCGAGCAGCAGATATGACTCATGTGCCAACAATGAAAGAAACTAAGTTCCTGCTGCCGAAGCCCGCGCTGACAGTGCGAGATGTAAAGCCAGCACAGTGGGTGAACATGGTTCAAAGCAACTGGAGGGATGTTGAGATGCTGACTACAATACAGGCCAAGGCTCAAGTTCTAGGTTAGTCTCCTGCTGACATAATCCAAATTGTTGGAACACACTTCCAACATTTATTGTGAAGTTCTGTAATTTAGAATAAATACATAAAACCTTAAGTTCATAAACATATTTACTGAAATGGTTCTTAAGAAGGTGCATGCAAGTGTTTCAGCTCTGTGCCTTGCTTGGACAACTGCAGAGTGGCATTTTATTTACTATTAATGACCCAGTACCAGAGACCAGATGTGTCATTTTTTCCACCCATTTACATTGTAAACTGGCCAGATAAGACATTTCTTCTGTTAGTTATTTGTTGTTTTCTTGTATTTATATTTTATTTTATGATCTCTATATCTCATACTATGTATGTTAGGGTGATTGGTGAATGATAAACTGGAGAGGATTTGAAAGAGGTCTTGGTCTATTTCAAGTAGTATTATGCCCCATACCCCAAGGGAATGTGGAAGCTGATTGAAGAATTTCAGTTATGATAGACAATCAGGTAGCCAAAATTCAAACTATGCAACTTCAAAACACAGGTTTAGAGCATTACCATTACACCAACTTGCTTGACCTCTTCCATCAGTGAATAAGTGACTCTATGCAGATATTTTCTGTTGAATGAAGAAATTCATGTATGGTGTAACTGTTGTGAAGATGGAAAGAAACTGGACATTTATCAGCATGTGCGCTTAAAAGTGCCATTTGAAAATGTTTGAAATTTTTATCCACATTAACAAACCTTGAGGCCACCAGGAGGTTCTCAGTATGCCCCCACATATGTTCATGCATATCAGGTATATTGTTGTCTGTAACTGTCCTGTATTCTTTTCTAGATATATTGTCAAAGTGGCCACTCTTTGGATCAAGTTTCTTCGCTGTGAAACGAGTCTCTGATCCAAAGGAACGTTCAGACCACATCCTGGCTCTGAACAGGCATGGTGTGCATTTCATAGATCTGATCACCCATGTGAGTATTACTTGTTATGTGTCTCATTTTGTGTCTGAGTATGTTCGGATTTGATGCCAAAATAATATGATATGAGACCATATTGGATTCCTCAACCAAATGTTATCAATGGATCTAAGAACCCTCTGTTGCAGTGTACCGAACATCTAGTGTCCAATCAGTGATGTTAGTACATCAATTTTGGTGCATGAATATTTTCAATACCATATTCCACCTTAGTCTTGTTTCTTACATACAAATGTAATTTTCCCATCAGTATTCTGTTCTGCCACAGGCTGAATAGAAAACACCTAGTTTATGGCATGCTGGTACTAACACTGCTGTAGTGACACCAGTTAAAGCAGTACCCACGTATATTAGTAGATTTTGTGAATGGTCTAAATCATTGTTCATGATCTATTCTTTTAATCATGTGAGTAAACATTTATTCATACCATTAAAGTCTTAAGATTTGAAAGTTTTTTTATTGTTTTAATTTGAGAATCACCATTATTTTAAAGTTCTAGATACTGCATGCTGTGAGACGCAAGGAACCCAGGAAAATAATGGGTATTTCTGCTTACCCTGTATATTATCAGGTTCACTGAAAGAAATTGCATGGTATATATTTATATGACAAACCAACAAATGCACAGTAATAAATATGTTCAGTCACTGACAAGTTTCGGTCATTCCCATAACCATAATCAGTGTGTCTTTTAACTACAATAAGATTAATATAAAATAACTGTACAAAAACGTACAATAAAACCACTTGGTGTTACATTTTGTTTTCTATGGTAATAAAAAACAAATTATATTATCATTAAAATATAGTACAATAGGGTGTGTTTATGTTGTTTATGGGATGTGTATAGTTGATCCACAGCCTGTAATAAAGAATAGCATAGCTATAGGCAATATCCTACCAATATAATATATGTAACAATTGTATATTTGGTAAAATAGTTGTTATATCTGTCCATCCTGCCTCCTCCCATGCCTCTTCTCTGAAGTGGATTTTGATTAAATTAGATACTGAAGACCTATTTTATATGGTATTCTGTGATGTGGTACCATATGGTCTGTAGAGAGTTTCTGAGGAACCCACTGCCTCCTTCTTCAGGGTGAGGTAAACTGAAGCTTGTTAGAAGAGATACATAGAATTTGAAATGTTAATCTGTGCCCTAACAAAGATGTTAAACTAGCTGACACTAATACAAAGTTTTGTAAATTTTAATAAATTTATCTCTTGTTTCCAGGAGACACTGACTCACTACCCTTTCTCAGAGGTGATCTCAACTCGGAAAGTAAAGTCAGAAGATGGTACACTCTTCCTGGACATGAAATGTGGTAACCTCATGCAACAACGTATCACTCGCCTGCAGACAGACCAGGCTCATGAGATATCACGTCTGATCAGGCAGTACATCACAATGGAACAGCGCCTTCAGCAGAGGTCAGCTGCATGATTCATCATGAAGTACTGTGAGTGATGTGACAGATCTGTGCTAGCATCTTACTTAATGTATTTGACTTAAATAGTTTCCCTGTCTCTCGCAAAGTCTTCCACATCCTACTGTACAAAGGGGAAAAGTCCTGTAGTACAATGTAACGATTGAAGATAAGGTATTACTTCATATAGCACTGTGGTTCAACTTTGCAACCAATGAAAGAACAGTTTGGTTTTAATTTTTCATGGTCTCTGGTAAGTGATATAATTTGGGGGTAAAAATTTGTTTCTGTGTCCTTGTCAACCATTGTACAGGCATGTATAAGTTCAGGATGTTCAGTAAGCTGAAATTCCTTGCAGTATTCATATTTGATTGCCATCATATGACTGCTGTCTGAGGCAATAAAAAGCATATTATTGTGTGACAGTGGTGAAGGTTATGCAGAATATCGGGGTTGAATGTTTATGTTGAATGTTTGTATCTGATGTTCTGCAGATGTGCATACATAAGAAATTATGTTTAATCAGAAATTTTACTTCCTCCAAGGATGAAAATGTTGCTGTTTTATTGACTATTTTTAACCATTCCAGAATAAAAAAGGGCTCAATTTAATTTGGGAAACATTTGGAATGAATGTAACAGCATGCCTCAGGTCTGGTTATGGCAAATTTATCCCTGTGTGCTAAGAGATACAGTGCACTGCAGGAAGTTAGTTGACTGGTGAATAACAAACATATCAAGACAGTTTTATGAATCTGTATTTCATACCTACCTTAAATATGTTCTGACAATTGTGTATTGCAGTAAGCTTTTACCAGTGTTGTGGACACTGTTCATTGTCTTGGTTTTTCCTAATACCGCAACCAGGTTTCAAAACATGTGACATAAAACAAAGAGTGTGCAGTAGCTGTTCATTGATGTGATTCTTGAAAGTACATTTCAAGTGGCAGATGCAGGATATTTTCTGTAAGTAGAGAATGTTCCATTTTTGTGTGCTGTGATTGCTACGGTTACATTTTGGTAGTTAATTTTGTTGACTCACTGCATACTTGTATGTTTTTCAAGACACTTAATTCTGCTCTTGTTTAAATTCTTAACTGAACAAAATCATGATTTTTGCTTTTATTGATGTTTGACAGTGTTATTGTTCTTTTGCACTATCAAAAAATCATCTGCTGGTGTTTATGAGGGTGATGGCTCTCAAAACATGAATTACTGTACAGTGTGACTAAATGGAACTGTTCATTACTGCTGTCATTAGTTTGTGACATGCATATCATCAGGTTCTTCACTCTGATATCTGACATTGTATCTGCATAGCTTTCCCAGTGTACTAGACAGCTTTCCTGCTGTTCATGTGCACCAAACTGAGAAGCTGCAGTTTCTTAGCTGCCAAACAGAATATGAACATATATTTGGCCTGCAAGTGTTGGAGGGGAGGTAAGCACTATGAATATTTAAGTATTGGTAGACCACCATCTTCTGCAATATGACACCACATAGTCTTATAGAATCTACAGACTTTTGGAGTTGAGAGAGGGGGGGGAGGAGGGGAGGGAGGAAGTATTTAATGTAACAAGATTGTCAGTTGCTAAGCTTAGAACTGGAGGTAAATGAATGAAATGAGAGCATAGAGCATTTTTTGTTAAGATACTGACAGGGCAATCTGAAGGTACTCAGAGAAATACTAGTCCCAGTTCCAATTCGTCTACCACAACCCACATGGTATGGCATGGATTCAGACTTTCTGCCTCCTTCTTTAGGGTACTGTTTCTGTTCTGTCTTGAATACTGAGGCAGCAAGTTCTTCTGAAACCTCACTAAGATTCTACCAGACCACATGGAATCATGTACCAGATGACATTCTTCTTAGTCACTGCTGTGAGAATCTTCGATATTGCATGTGAGTGTCTGTCCGTTGATCTTCCCTCATGTCGCTGAAGCTGACTTTGGGCATGGTGTAATAGGGTGGCCATATCAGATCCACACACTGAACATGTGTGAAAAGCAAGGTTATCTTAAGCTATATGCTATTCTGGGATACAAATCACAGATATGAGTGCACAGTCTAGCGTATTTGCTGCATGGACATGTAAAGTTGAAATGCAACAGGCAGCAACATTCTGTATCATGGTGTTAAGAGGAAAAGAATTAGTTAACAGAATGCAGGATGCAGTAATTTTTAAACACAGAACTAATAATTCAAAAGCATATTTTAAAATAGCTGATGATTCACTTTCCTCAGCACAAAAGATTAGATGTAGTGGCATTGTTTCAGGCACAGTCTGATTTGTTTCCTGCTGGTTGTCAGTCAATTTTAACTTGGTAATTTTAACTACTGTGTGAATGGTATTAGTACTGTTTTGAAACAATGTGTGTTTGTGTATATGTTATAAAATATTCCTGTTAAAGTATTTTATTAAAATGTATTTGAAAGAAACTGCATCATCAAACTGTGCATTGTATAATTAAGTGAACAGCTGGTAGGCATTCTGTGTCCCATGTCAACAGTTCATGTGCCAGTATAGTCCAATAATGCTATAATTTTTAGCTTTCCCATCTTCGCCACAGATATTATGCATATATATATCTCAATATGCACATTTTGCATGTCTTTCCCAATGTTTGCCATCATGCATCTTACACTAGCATGTATGTTACACCATTAAAATTGTAATCTCATATTTGCAGGAAAAAAATTTTTGCACTTACCCAAATGCAGTATTCTGTGAAGTGATACGAAACAGTGACGTTCTATCCTTGCAACATTTTTGTGTAGTATAAAATGCCTTAAGCTGTAAATTTGTAGCAAAATTAATAAAATTTCTGCCATTTTAATTATTGTAACATAATGGGTGTGATAATTTTTTGAATGTTCAGAAAATGAAAAATTCTTAATAATGTTTAAACGTGCCATGTTGGATGGGTTTTTCAGCTCTTGATAATTATTTGACTGGCAGAACTTACCCTCATTCAATGTTTGAAAATCTGCCACAATCATAATACAAGTCTACATAATCTTCATCTATCAGAATTCAGAACTCATAACTCATTTCCTTAAGATGCATTTTAATATTATTATTATTCTGTGGATACCTAAATCCCTTTCTTTGAGACTTTCAACCAGAATTAGGCATCAGTAATACTTACAAAATTGTATGGTTTATTTAGTTTGAAATGGTTATGCTTGCACAAGATTTATATCTAGGCAACCTTATTAATCTGAACTGTCAATCAAAATACCATCTGTCAAAAATATTTGTGCTGTAGGTAGTGGATATGTAGGTCTGAGTATATGTGTATTTTAATAAGCGAGGGAACTGTGAAACTTACGTCTGTTGTTAGACTTGGCTTGGAAATGAACAGGCTTTGATATTATTAAAATGCTCAAAACAGTTATCCTCTTTATACATGAGATATCAGTGCGAGTGTATAAATACCGCATTGAATTATAGTAACAGTTATTGTTAAATGTGTGCACACTTTTGTGTATGTGTTGTATGTTTGTGTTTATGTTTGTGTAAATAGTATACTGGATTATGTCACTAACCAGGTTAGATTTTGTAGTATGAAATGTTTCTTGTAGGGAGAAAAGATATGACATATTTAATGCATTTTATATATATATGTAAACACCGAATGTATTGCCAGTATTCTAGGCTGGTTTGTACAGGTATCTTATAAATAGCATACTAGATGGTAGTCATCCTTAGACAATGATTAGGCAGTGCTGTGCATAAATTATGCAACATTCATATCTTCCTACAGTAATCAAGTAATATTCTTTTTTCATACGCAGGAAGACTTTATATTTACGTACTCATATAAAGTACATCAGTGCAAAATTGAATGCCTAATTGTTCTGAAATGTACAGTTGCAGGTTGTATGTTGTGGATAAAAATAGCATCCATGTATTATATTCATTTTCCTATGCAATGCTTTTACCAGTTTTAAATGGGACTTTTTACTTTCATCAATACTTACAAGTGTTATTCACTTAGATTGTACTTATCCTGTTCTTGGACAAGCCAAAGTTCCCATCTGAGATCCCAGTCACTGTCTGTATTATTGACTGTCATACTAATCTAATTCTCATCCATATCTTACAGTCATCCTGGTTCTTTTTCTTCTCACTTTTCACTCCTGTTACTGCTTGAAAGGTAACATTCCACATTCTTCAGTTTATTTTTATACACATGAAGTGTTAAATATGTTTTACATAATACATTGAAACCTACAATTATGTATAAAAAGAGGAAAATAAAAATGTTGTACTTATTTGTAGCATAAGAGTTATTTTTCTGTTCACTATTTTATTTATGGTTCAAGCAATCTGATGCTTTTCCTTGTTACTGAATGCTGAAGGATTCAGCATTCAGTACTTTTTTCAAGATTTATACAACCATAGAAAATAATCACAGCAGATAAATTATTCAATGCTGTCCCACTAGACACTCAAAATTAGCCATGTATTGGTTATTGTCAGTTTTAAAGAAGTACAGTTTCTCATGATATTTTGTTTATTGGTAATACTGCCTGATGTTTCTTCCAGCTTTCCTCCATCCCTTTTAAGCAAATTCCAGGCTAATACCAAAAGTATAGAAAGATGTTACACATCCCTTTCACCAATCATATTTCCTAACATTTGATGCAATATTACCTAAGCAGTTTAAATAGTGGCATTGAAGGAAACAACAATCCATCGTCCTCTTTTTTTGTAACACTTTCACATTTAGTTTATAAAGTGAAGGTTCAAGTGTTCTGGGATGTGTGTGGCATGCTGACAGGCAACTGTTCACTGGTCAAAATGGTATATCATCCCTTAAGACTTGAATCATCATGAGCATTGCTGTGAGAATGTGAATTGTTACATTTTAAAAGTTGTGTTAACAAAAACTGCAGTTAAGTAATTTAAGTTACAGCTATATTGTGGCAGACATTTAAAGAATGGCAATGTGCATTGTATATAAATATACAAATAAATATACAAATAATTGATATGCATGATAAATAATGGAGCTAGGATAGCATAGTCTGTATGGCAACTAGGCTACAGACTGGACGGTCCAGTGTTTGAACCCAGGTAGAGAGAGGCAAGAGATTTGTATTCTCCAAAATGTCCAGACTGGTGTGGGGCCCACCCATCCTCCTACGCAGTTCTTTCCCACTCACCTGTATCTAGCACCAGTGTTAAGCGTGAGTGGAGCTATACCTCTGCTTCCCCTGTGTCCCTTCATGGCACATGCAGGTACAGTTTTACCTTTACTTTTACCCAAATAAATCATACTGTTCATTTTTTACTCTTTCATTAATTTTGTTTATTGTTTCTCTCTATTAACCAGCATTTTGATTAACTGTCCTGGTAGTCTTGGTTACATTTGTTGTGTGGGAGGCCACTGTAATTGTGTGTTGAAGCACTGTGCTGTACACATTCCTGTTATCTACCGGGCCATTGTACTTTTATCTGAGCAACCACAGCGAAGTGACATGAATACCCTTGCAAACCACTTACCATAGTAAGTAGTGTTTAAACTGTTTGGCTGGTATGCGAAGTAGATGGAACAAAGTAGGATACAGTGAAATGTAACATTTCCCATGGCCAGGAGTCATGATTTAAGCAGTGTATTTCCTGTTTTTTATGCAATAACCATGTTCTAAAGATTGAATGTTGCAACATTTTTCAGATCTTGGTGGCTCACACATGGTATGGGAAGAAAAAGTGAAAACTTGAGTTTAACTCTTTCAAGAGGTAAACTAATGTACGTGATATACAAAGATCCTGTTCATGCCTCACAGGAAACACTGTTTACATTAGAAAGACCAGTTGATGAAAATAATCATGTATTTAAAATCTAAGGGCAGTAAACAGAGTAGGGTAGCCACCTGTCCCAATTTTGTTGGGATCATCCCAATTTCAGGGGTTGTGCTCCATGCCCTGATGTCACTTTATCAGAATGTTAAAATATCCCGATTTTCATCCTCTGTTGTGAATTTTGGATAAAATTGGACTTTTGTAACATGATACTTGGCTTTCAGAATAAAGAATTATTTCTACATGTTTATAACATATAAGGGCAGGTCAAAGTAAATCATGGCATTGTGTTTATAATTTGTATTTAGCACTTTGCAAGCAATAACAGAGGGTCAAAACTTCAGCTGGAAAAGCTGTTGCCAAACATTATGGGTACTTTCGGTTTTATTAACAGACAATGGGAAAGAAAGCCAATTGATATGATTTTAGCCTTCAGTTTTTTAAAAAATATAAGGATAAAAGCTTTCTTGTGTCTCTCTTACAATGAATACAGAACATCTACCTTATAATGTAAATAATTTCTTCTTAAAAATCTGTTCCTATTAGAATGTTTCTGTTGTGGATGTTTTGTTAAGAATAAGAAGAGCTTGGTGAAAATCTACAGCTTTACATTCTGGTGGATAGAACATTTTTATAAAAATATAATTTAAAAAAAGGAGTTTAGATTGAGTTTTTTTTTAAAACTCTAAGTTACATAACAGTGGATCTTGGCAAGTACAATGCATATCATTTTTTATGTATTGCCTTACAAATCCCCTTCTTTATTTTGACTTAATCTTATCTATCTTTGATTTACAGTGAACTCTTTCAAGGATTAGATTTTGATTTTCCTGCCTTAAATTTTCTTTGCTTGAGCCATTTCTGAAGCAGCTGTGTTGTCAGCGAACCTCCTGTTGGCATATCCTCATCAATATCCTCCTCTTGTTCTTGCTTTGCACTCCGATACTGTCGAGTACCTGACGCTTGCTGGTGATGTGACACAGGTGGTTTTGAGGGTGGAGTTGGTGGTGAAGCAGCTGCATAATCCCCTTCATCAGATGACTGATTAGACTGTGGCCATTGAACATGGTGACTTGATGGCGTTTGAGACATAGGTGTTGACAAATCTTGCTCTGACTGAGGTGGAGTCCTGGAACGTGAGTCAGATCCTTGGTGAATTGATGGTGCAGATCCTGACCAGTTCTGTGGGGACTGAGATGGGGTTCTAGAATGTGATTCAGACCAGTTTTGTTCACCAGGTGTTAGAGAATCTATGGGTGATTGTGACTGAGTTCTTGGTGAGGAGTCTGGCCAGTTGTGAGCAGCTTGTCTCACAAAACCAGGATCTGAAGGTGATGATGGTAGTTCTCGTTCAGGGCGGACAAGATTAGCGTCACGACTGTCATAACGCCAGTGCCCCACATCAGGTGAGGGTGACTGTGATGTACCCTCAAATCTTCCAGACTTTCTAGCTCCCATATCTAATCTTCTCCCACTTGATACCTTGGATTTCTCATCTGCCTTACTTCCAAACAAATACTTTTCCTTTTCTCTTTCGTCAGGCACAGTTGCTGGACTTAGTGTTCCTTCACGTCCAAAATGTTTCTGTTTTGGTTCATCCTCTTCTATAGTGGCAGTTCTCTTTCTTCGCATGCCTATCATATCTTCTGATGTGGATGCTACTGGCATCATGGGTAGGAGTTGTGTGTCCTTGACATTTTCTTTTCCTGTCTGTTGTGGTTTTATTTTGAGACTATATTCTGCAGCACCAGGCCTTACTTCAACAGATTTGCCTCGTTCTGTCAGGAGGAATGAGACAGTTGGAATGTGCATAATGTCTTCTACATCACTGTCACTTTCATGATACATTTCTCTGGGCCTTGTTCTGTGTTTTTGTTCAGGTGTAATGCTTTCAGGTCTTTGACTAATTTCACTCTGTTCCAAGTATCTCTGATCACCTGAAGAAGAGTTGCTGTTTTCTTGTTCAGATGTGCTGTGACGTAGGTGATGATGACTGTCAGTTGGCCTTTCATCTCTAGTTGGAACACCACGTCGATCTTGATAGTTGTCTGAAGATGAACGGTTAGTTGGATAATGATGTTCAGGTTGGTGATGTAACTGAAAATCTGAAGGAAATTGTAGAGCTTGTCTTACAGACCTGTCACGTGACTGTCTGTCTGCTGGGATGTCCCCACTGTGATGATAACCTTCAGGTATGATGCGATCTTCAGGTATTCCTCTACTTCCCATACTCTGTCTTCGCCCATTTCCTTCAATCATCAAATCTGGTGTTGAATCTCTGTTGGAAGGGTACCTAATAAAGGGAGATGTGTTTTAAACCAGTGTTATTGTTTGTTATAATTTTTTTTAATCATGCTGTAATACAAAGAATTGATTTAGTTTAATTGTTTCTTCAGATCATTATGGCACAAAACCATACCATGAAAGATATTTTGGCATACAACTGAACTGCTGATGTATTTTTATTTGTCAGTTTATTTCATAACTTACATCTGTTGTATTTGGAATCCAAAAACTCAGCGCACTTGACATTAATGTCTTCCTCTTGGCCTTGTATTGGACCATTTTAATCCAATTCACATCACAACACCCCCTTTCTACCTTATACTCCCATTTATACTTTTCTGTTCCAAATGGCCAGTTAGCTGATACAATTTTACAAAATAATGTGATGTGGTTGGAGTGGAGTCTGCTACATTTTGGTCACTCAGAAGATATTTAATTGCCATGATTATATTCTAACTTACACACACAAAGCTCAGTGTACACCTCAGACAGCATGGTGGGCTCCACTTTCATAGTTGTTACCATACCTAAGGTCACCATCGTCTGCCCGCTTCCGTGTCTTGAGGGATGACCTCAGTTCTCCAATAACCTTATCTCCATTAGGAACTCGATGTACTTTATCCAGGAGATCAACTGAACTTGAGGCAGTATCTGTCTGAGTAGTCTTGTGGAGCCGTTCTGTTTGAAGACGTTTAGGTCTGCTGAGCCCAATATCCAGGAGGAAGAGTAGGCCTGTAACAAGTGCAAGTGTCCCAAGAACAGCAGCATTGTCCACCAGCCCTGTGGGCACTGAATCCAGCGATGCATATACCAGGCTTCCAACAATGATAAAGAGTAGAGCTCCCATACCAAGGAAGAACTTTTCCTGTAATCCAGAGAGGTAATTCACTAATAAGCAATATTGCATTAGTATTCAAGATAGTCATAGTGCTTAGGATCCTCATCATGAAGCTGTATGTGGAGATGTTACAGTAATGTTCCCTGCATTTTTCACAGAAGTGTTATATGGTGTTTAGAGGTCAGCTTTATACCCCAGCCACCTTTACCCAAAGAACAAGTCCTTAATACCTATTGGATGTGAGGCATGTGTCCTTGAAGACAGAAATTTTCTGCTGGTAGCCAAACCCCAGCCATGCAGACTAGACAGATATTTTACTGACTCATCTACCATGACTTGAAGGTAAGTGATTTATAAACGGAAGTTATATTATGGTGCAAGTGACAAGGTGATGCCATGGGTTTTACAAGGCACTAGACATGAACCAATATATCGCACTTACTGGAGAGAGAATATTAAAGGCTTAATTCAGCACTGAAATTTTCTACCAGTGTACTGTAATAGCCTTGATTCATACGTCAGACGTCTAACATCTGAGGCAAAATAGTCAACAGAGTTTTTGGTGGTGGACTTGTCTCCACCTTCAGTTTGGAGGATGGGGGGAATGAGAAGTCATTTAGTTAATGTGCAAAATTCCATTCAGCCTGAGCAAAAGTGCATTGGCTCACTTGACTCACCATTTTTCTGCCATATCTCAGCTCTCCACACAGGTAACCAATAAGAAGACCCACTGTGATGATAATGTAACTGCCAAATACGACATCCGTAAAGAAGTCTCCATTTTGTTCCCACGTGACATTGTTGAGTAAAGGCCATTCTCGAGACAACTTCTTCAGAAGGTAAAAGGTGTGGAAGGCCTCCTCATCTGTCACTCTCTTGTAGATGATACATACGCAGCACAGGAGCTGTGGGAAAGAACATGCATTCAAGTTTTGAGCTTCGTGGCTGACTTCAACAGAATTTAAAGTGTGAGATTTTAGTGATGAAATAAAACAATTTGCTACAATAAAAGGTTAGTTGGATGAGTTTAAATTGCCTGTCTGCCAAATATGTAGTAATACATTTTATTACAAGATATAAAGCTATAAATGTATCTGTTTTATACATGACTATGACCTTAATATCTTACCACAAGGAAAGAAAATGGATTGAGAGGGACTGAGAAAAACATCTGGAGCTCACTCAACACAACACTATGACTTGGAAACGTTATATAAAGTACCACTAAGAAGACTGTGTGTGTGTGTGTGTGCGCGCGTGCGTGCGTGCATTTGTGTGTGTGTGTGTGGGTGTGGGTGCGTGTGTTCGTGTGCGTGTGCGCACGTGTGTGTGTGTGCGCTTTTGTGTGGCGTGCGTGCGTGTGTGCTTGTGTGTGTGTGTGTGCGCGCGCGCGTGCGTGTGCGCGTGTGTGTACTTTTGTTTGTGTGTGTGTGTGTCTCGCAAAATCCAAATCGGACCTAGGCCGCCTCGTTTATTAGGTTTCCATATCACACGCAGTTCAAGACATACTCGGTAAACTCTTCCGAACGAGTTATCGGCTCGTCTCACAGGCCGCTACTTGTACTGCGAACAGAAGAGACGATCATCCACGCCGTCAGCGGGATTCTAACCCGCAATCCCAGTAATCGAGGGGCCGCAGACCGACATCTTAAAACGCACGGCCACCGGCGGCGGCGAAGAAGAGGTACAGTTCGACGCATTGTTAACAGTATCACTAGGTGCTGAAGAGTACCGGCAATCCCCACCCCACGAAAAGGCTCTTGCAGCTGGTCGAGCAACAGTGCCAGTCTGGAGGTTTTTCGAAAGAAAAAAAAAATCTCTGGTCTCAGCCAGGAACTAAAGCATGGTTTCTCGCTCGTCCAGCCCCTGGCCTAGACACATGCCGCTTATGCTATCACGGATTACACAGATGGGAAAATATTATAAGGGCAAGTGGGTTGTAAGCGCATGAATTCACTCTGGAGAGACTGAAATGGGTAAGTTTTGTAATGACGGTACTCCATAGTGACGTCAAATTTTGTAAGTAGCTTGGATGTAATTTCATACTAGGGCTGCTTAGTTACCAGATACTATACCTGCCCCCTTGCTGTGTTTACTCCAGGCAGCACTGTACCCAAAGGTTGCTACGAAGACAAAGATTAATCTACTGTGAGTCCAATATGGTGATGAGCATATTAAGTGAGATGATTAGAGCTGTTTGGTTAAAAACACTGGAAACGTATATTCTGCCCCCCTCCCACAATCAAATCAACCCTTGGCGCCAGAAGTAAATTCCCAGTGCAATTTGCAAAACTCTGGATGTAAGTTACAGTATTTAATTTTCTTCTTGCAAACTGTTATTAACACAATAAACAGAACACGATGACAAAATCCCAACAAGGCTGTACAGGGATGGCCATAATTGGCTGAAGCATGTGCTGTCGTTCGGAAATTGAACCCAGCACCCTGCCACCCATACGTGGTTCGTTAGTCTGTAAATAATAATAATAATAATAGTTTGGGCATTTCATCCTTGTGTTTGAGGCTACTTCCTAATAAGCCCGGCTTGTCACGGTGCTGGTAGCCCTTTCGGCATTAAATGCGTGATATTTACAGGTACTTATCTTGTTAAACCACTTGTACTTAACATTGCCTCAATATATACATACATCTACAATAATAGCGTCATTAAAACATTTTAATATTTTATTATAATCTAACTTCTCATTAATATTCAGCCATTTTTTATTTAAAAATTCCGCCTGAATTTTCTCGTTTCTGAACACAACAACAATATGTATTTGATTTGAAGTCTGTAATTTCAGTACATTTTAAATCTGTTAAAAATATTGTAGCTAATAGTTTCTGTTTTACGAAACTGAAAATTGGAATCGCCTCAACTACGTCAAGTCGGCCTCAAAATTAAACCATTTAGTGTAATGAGTTGTTTAAACTAATTAATAGTAACGTCGACACAACGCATTTACAGTAAAGTAAGTACGTATTCACATTAACCAGCTACATGTTTCAACCGACATGGGATCTTCTTCAGGTTGCACACTTTCTACCAGATAATAGTATCATGCTGTACTAACACATTTGTGTTTGTGGTGAAGGAGATCTCAAGCTTTACGCGAACGAACACACACACACACACACACATATATATATATATATATATATATATATAATTCAAAATCCTATTTGAAGGAAGAAGATATTGGAGACATTAAATCTCCGAAGATTCCTTCTGGCTAACCAGTATGTGTTCTTACCTCACTATAATTAAGTTATGTAGACGGGAATATTCTCCCCTGCTGGTACCTCCACCTTGTCGTGGTGGGGGGGCTTGAGTACCCCAGTGACCCCGAGAGCTATGCCGTCGGTAGCGTAGCTACTGGTAGGGTCACCCTTGGCGGA
>Ga0123357_10003209_pt1 | contig 18622 bp, 11 predicted proteins | sample TergutEmb28metaG_FD_89873 | JGI IMG/M metagenome (GOLD analysis project Ga0123357, IMG submission 89873) | Embiratermes neotenicus P4 segment gut microbial communities from Petit-Saut dam, French Guiana - Emb289 P4 | ecosystem: Host-associated > Arthropoda: Insects > Digestive system > Gut ...
TTGTGTGAGAAATGAAGAGGAATGTGTCTGTAGTCCGCTTCAAATTTCGTTGCAATATCCTCATTAGTGGTAAAATTATTAAAGAAATGCCGGGTTCGGTAGCGAGTGGGACACACTGTATAATATCAGTTGTGAATTTGTTGGTTGTAACAAAGAATAATAAAAGATGCGCAGTATGTGTATTAAAGTAATAGACACTGGAAGTGTTTTTAATGAGCTGCAATCAGTGTCGATCCCTGTTACTGTGATGAACAGAAAGGGATATTTTTAGTAATATGTTGTTTCCGTCATATCACAAGTAAAGAAACCATACATGAACAAATGCCCTGACTGTCACTTCAAATCCATCCGTTTAATTCTTAAATAATTTACTGCATAACTGGGAAATATACATGAGCTTAAGTCAGTCATTTTTAAACCCAGGTTAGTCCGAAGTGCAAACAGATTTTTGGACGTGTTCGTGTACGATATACAGCAGTGATTTTCAAACTTTAAAACATCATCACAAGGTTCGTCATCCCCGCTGTGTTCAATAAACTAACTACAGTGGAGTGTATGTACTTGTCTAACACAGCTTTATTTGATGGTAGAGGTGTGTCTTAGTATTTACTGCATAAGGTACAACTACATGTTTCGGCGCTTGACAATGGCCATTTTCAGGTTGTACATGAAATACTTAGTAAGCATTTATAAGGGGCTATTGTGGGCTGTATAGAGTGGTACACCTCCCAACCTCCATGACACATACGAGATCGTGTGCCCACCTCACCTCCTGTACTGTACTACTGTATACAGCCCATTATACTTACTTACTTACTTACTCCATGGTGCAGAGTCCTTCTTGAGAAGCTAACTGGTTTGCAGCTAGTCAAGAAATTCCCCGCATTTCACAGAACCTGAGGGTTCATTACCGCACTCACAAGTGTCCGCCACCTGTCTGTACCCTGTGCCAGCCCAATCCAGTCCATATACACACATCCCACCTCCTGTAGATCCATCCTAATATTATCAACCCATCTACGCCTAGGTCTCCCCAGTGGTCTCCTTCCCTCCAGTTTCCCCACCTAGACCCTATACACCCCCCTCTCCTCACCCATATGCGCCATATGCCCAGCCCATCTCATTCTTCTCCATTTTATCACCCGCACAATATTGGGTGAGGAGTGCAAATCATTTAGCTCCTCGTTATGCAATCTCCTCCATTCCCCCGTTACCTCGTCCCTTCTAGGTCCAAATATTCTCCTCAACACCCTGTTCTCAAACACCCTCAGCTTCCTTTCCTCCCGCAATGTCAGCAACCTAGTTTCACGCCCATACAAAACAACAGACAAAATTATAGTTCTATATATCTTGAATACAGCTCATAATAGTCCCATATAACTGCTTACTAAGTATTTCATGTACAACCTGAAGATGGCCATTGTCAACCGCCGAAACATGTGATAACTGTATTGAATTTATGTAATAGATGAAGGTTTTATGTGTTCTAACACAAGTTTCGTTGCTGTCATCAAGAAAAACACCAGTTTAGAAATGTATACTGTCACATCTCATCAGAGGTGTGTTTTCTTCTGAGGACAGATGAAGACAAGCATGCAATGCGGAAACGTATTCAAACGTTTTCTTTAATCCCTGTCGAAGGCACATTTCAGCGATATGTTCGTTCTCATATATAGAACTATAATTTTGCCTGTTGTTTTGTATGGGTGTGAAACTTGGTCCTTGACACAGTGGGAGGAAAGGAAGATGAGAGTGTTTGAGAACATGGTGTTGAGGAGAATATTTGGACCTAGGAGGGACGAGGTATGGGGGAATGGAGGAGATTGCATAACGAGGAGCTAAATGATTTGTACTGCTCACCCAGTATTGTGCAGGTGATAAAATGGAGAAGATTGAGATGGGCTGGGCATGTGGCACATAAGGGTGAGGAGAGGGGAGTTTATAGGGTCTTGGTGGGGAAACCAGAGGGAAGGAGACCACTGGGGAGACCTAGGCATAGATGAGTGGATAATATTAGGATAGATCTCCAGGAGGTGGGACGTGGGTATATGGACTGGATTGGGCTGGCCCAGGATAGACAGTTGGTGGACGCTTGTGAGCGCAGTAATGAACCTTCGGGTTCCGTGAAATGCGGGGAATTTCTTGACTAGCTGTAAACCAGTTAGCTTTTCAAGAAGGACTCTGCACCATGGAGTAAGTAAGTAAGTAATTAAGTTCTTATATGTGAAAAGTCATGTTCTATTTTCATCTTTTTTGATTGTGCGCTCTGTGTTACAAAGAACAGTTCATGATCATAGCAACATGTCCCATTTCATTGGCAGATTATTCCATGTATCACAGAGGATAAAATGAAAAACAGAAAATTTTTGATGGTCTGTCAGCAAGTTGTGTGTCAGAATGTTGCGATATGATCAGCTCTGCGGTTCTTATTGTTTTGAGCTTAAGATGGGCCGAAAATAATTGTGTTGACTTATTTTCCAGGGTGATGGCGGCGGTCCTCTGGTGTGTCCGGATCCAAGTGACCCTACCCGTTATGAGCAGGCAGGCATCGTTGCCTGGGGCATCGGTTGTGGTGAAAATAACACGCCTGGAGTCTATGCTAATGTTGCTATGTTTCGGGACTGGATAGATGAACAGATTGCCTATCAGGGACATAACCCAAGCCTTTATGATCTTTAAATTTCCGTAAAAAAAATTGTGTAAAAATGAGATGGTGTCATTTGAAGTATAAAAACAGTGTTCAGGGTATTAAAACTTGATACAAGATGGCTTGAAACTTGTTACAGCATTTCTCAAAAGGACTGAATATTGAAAGTTTTTTAATGAATGAGATAACATTCCATGATCGGTTTCAGTTATTACATTTCAGTGACACAAATTGTATAAACCAATAAAATAGTAAGCACAAGAAGAGCCATATTGCCGACAGGCATCAGCTTAAAATGTGACAAACTGCTGGACATCTTGAACATTCAAGACTGGACCGACACACTGTCCAGAAATGTCAGTAAAAATCCTAAATTTGCTGCGGCACCAGCCAGAGGAGCAGATTTCACAAGGCTGTGAATTTTGTGGGAATTTTACAAGCACAGTGTTCTCCGGTTGTCATCGGTCCATATTTTCTTTATCCACTTTTAAGTGGCATTTTCAAGGTAAAGGAAAAGCATTGGTACATTGTGAAGGTACATGTGACGCATGGTAGCAGAGCTCTATACGTTCTAAATCCCAAGGTGACACCATATTGTCACATTCATGCTTGTTTAGTAGTCACGCATTTCCAATAAAGATACAAGCATAGATTAGAACAACACAACTCTTTACAAGATGCTAGGCTATTCTTATAATAAAAGGCGACCAGATGCACTATTTCTCAAATTTATTTTGGTAAAGCACTCTACACGTTTCAGACAGATCTACCATCCATCACCAGGAGTCTCAACACTGTATACACAGCAATAGGTACGTGTCATGCTACTTATGTTGGCTCTAGGCTAGGTCCTGAACTCGCTAGCAGACAGCCAACATAACTAACATGACAAATACCTATTGCTGTGTATACAGTGTTGAAATACTTGAAAATGGACAAATTGCATAATTACAATGATGCAAATGAAAAATCTCCAAAATAAATAAGTAGGACACATGGTCATCCATAAAGGAGTTGTCAGGTCTTCTAAAAACAAGACGGAACAAGGAAAGAATCGGATAAATGGGAAGCCTGTGCGTTTTATATTCAGAGTAGATTTCCCTGTTTCCCTGTGCCTGAAAGCAAATGCTGAGATGGTTCCCAAGAATCCAAGTTGCCACTACATGCTTCTCACGTAGCCCTCCTGACTTAAGTTTAGTAGTAACCAAATTCATGTTTTGTTTACATGTAAAATAACTACTGCCACCGGGTGACAACCCAATTGCAGTAAATAATAATAATAATAATAATAATTACTATTATTAGAATGAAAAAAGGATATCTGTCACTTCCACACATCCGGTCGACCATGTGAAGAACTTTGGAGTAATGTTAAGGATTGGCTCGGGTTCGAGACATTCAGCTGTATGTGCAGAAATGTCGGCAGTTCGTGCGGTGCATTTTCTTCACAGTCCAAAATCTTATTATTTTAAAGTTTCAGCTGTTAAAATATGGAATTTCAAAAAAAAAAAGAAAAAAACTGAGCACATTAGACGAAACATAATCACTGACAATAAATTGTAAGTTGCACAATTTCCATCCCGTTGCATATACGTAAACAAATGTATTAATTAAACCGTCTTTACACAACACATACAATAACAGTTGCAATTATTACAACTGTTCAACTAAGCAACATGTTTCGGCCTTATTCGGCCATCATCAGGCTTACAAAACAGTGGTGTTATTCAGTGTACACTCAGTGGCTTTTACAGCACGTTCAAAACATGATGGCACATGCGCAGAAACCAGATTTGGTATTTCAGCAAAACGGACGATTCCATTTAAATCGGGGGGGGGTGTCAGTTCATTCGACTGCTGGCAGTCGAGGAGTGCGGATAAGCGGACAGCAGTTGTATAGACCGTGTTCCGACGTACAGTGCAAGGCTGCTGGCTACCCACTCCATTCGCATCTTTCCCCTTCACTTGCCCTCCCGTGCGTCACCTTGTGCCATCAGGTTCCGAATGCACTATAACTATGTGATCCCATGGTTTATAATAGTACTATCAATCTTTTCTGAATTGCAGGTACTGTTTAAAAACATTATAATACAATAAAATCTTATATTAAAATGATATGTTTACTTTAAGAGTGGGCGTCAGTGCGTCGCATACTGTGAATACATTAGTGATCTGGTTGTAGGTTTGTACACGGGGCGGTTGTTCGTGTATTTTTCACGGGCTTCATTGTTCTCTCGGTGCGTGTGAGCCTGTACACTGAGTGTACCTTGACTAACATCACTGTTTTGTAAGGCTGATGATGGCCGAATAAGGCCGAAACACATTGCTTAGTTGAACAGTTGTAATAATTGCAACAGTTATTGTATGTGTTGTGTAAAGACGGTTTAATTAATACATTTGTTTACTGACAATAAATTGACTTAACAAATGAAAGAATTTAACTACTTGGGATGCAATGTGCCATATTCAGATGATGAGGACATGTATAATGTGGTATGAACGTTCTGTTACACATAAAAGGTAAAGCAATCCCATTACAGGCCTGGACAGGCCTTGAGGGTTCCAGGAAGTTGAGGCTCCCAGATTTCAAGACAATTGGCACATGAAGGGTGGTAAGGATGTCAGCCCTACGCACCGGCCGCCTTTACCCCCAGGAAATATTCCTGGTACTCATTTCTGTTAGAGGCTGAATCGACCTCAGGGCCACAGTGTGACCGGAAGGATCATATCAATGAAAAATTCCAATGACACCATCGGGAATCGAAGCCATGACCTTCCGGCTTGTAGTGCAGTGCCTCAACCAACTGTGCCACTGTGTGCCCCTTCTGATATACATGGGAGGATAAAAAATATGTATAAAACATAATCTAGTGACCCTTCAAGCACTGCCTTTCAGCGGTCCTGCCACTATTGGAATCGCTACTGGAAAGTTATGAATTTGACGTTCAGGTGACCGTACATCGTGATAAATTCTTATAACAAAACCAACTAGATGCACTAGTTTCTCAAATTTATTTTTGGAATAAAACTCTACATGTTTCGGACAGTTCCTCTGTCCATCATCAGGAGTTTTTCACTGTATACACAGCAATGGTATATGTCATACATGTTTGCTGACAGCTTGTGAGCAGGATCAGGATGGAAGTCCTGATCCTGCTTGCAATCTGTATGACTTATACCATTGCTGTGTGTACAGTGAAAAACTGCTGATAATGGACAGAGGAACTGTCTGAAACATGTAGAGTTTTAACCCAAAAATAAATTTGAGAAATTAGTGCATCTAGTTGGTTTTGTTATAAGAATGGAAAGTTATCTTTGGGATTGGCTGTGAGAGCTGTTGTCTGTTCTGTTGAATTTCTGCTATGGAGACAAAAGGATGACTTTTGAGCCCCATCTTGACTCTCAGGCAGAGCATGATGTTATGAGGTGTGCGATATAAAGACTGGTGTCTGGAGGGATGGTGGGGAATTTGGTTCTTCACCAAAACATGTAGCACTGCATGGGAGAAGTGAACAGGGCCATTCTGCACAGACCTTACATTAACATATCTTCTTTCAGAATACTTTGAACCAATCTATTATGAGGAATAAGTTATGTTATATGTAAGTTATGTTTGCCATCATCAATCTTACCTCATGATTTAAAACGCTGGTTGGAAAACCAGCATTTGGCAATGTGGCGAGGTCTTGGTAGCACTCGGAGACAGGCTCAAGAATTAATTTCAGGCCCTTATTCTGAGTGCAAAGATGAAATTTTGTCCTTAAATAGGACACAATCCAGGATTATGATCGGCCTTCTTGCTGGCCATAATACCCAGAGAAGATATCTTCACTTGATGGGGCTAATTAATAGTCCCTTACACAGGTGGTGATGAGTAAAGGATGCAACCTCGGCCCACATTGTCTGCGAGTGTGAGGCTTTGGCTTCAACTCAGACATGTACATCTGGATTCCTTTTTCTTGGATCCACAGGACATTATGAGTTATGAGTCTGTGGGCCATCTGGAACTACAGCAAAGGAACAGGGCTCCCTTGAACTGTTATCAGATTATGGGGCACAAAGAGCCTGTTAATTAAGGCCTAGGTGCATCGGGACCATAAGGGCTTGAACCCAAATGCTAATCAATCAATACATCATGATTGTGCAAATTATGGCAAAATTTTCATTGTTCCTTGAAGTTGCTGGCTTCCTCCTGTGCCCATAATCTAGTAGATCTTGACTATTTTTAAAACCAGTTTTACTGCTTGTACAGAGCAGATTTTTAAGAATGCCAACAGCACAAACTCTATTGAGGCTTACAAGAATTTGTATTGCTGAATTCCTTAATTTGCGAACCAGTCGATGTTTGCCTGCGGCCCTTAATCGGACGTCACGATGTGCACCGGCAAAGGCCAACTGCACCACATTGTGTCTTAGCATGTTTCGACTTGCTACACAGATAACGCACATAGTCAAGCCCTTTGAATGCCACTCCCTCGTTTTAACAGGAAACATAGTTACCTCAATATGATTGAATTCCAGAAACTCTTTGATCCTCCATTGTATACGTGAAACAATTCGACATGCTTTATCTTGTTCCTATCTGTGCTCTGATGTCACTATTTTACGTAAAAATCCGACGAATGCGCTAATACATGTTGTCACTTTATTCACACCTTGACGTTCACAGGGCCATGCATCGTAATATTATTTCTATAGTAAAACCAACTAGATGCACCAATGTATCCAATTTATTTTATTTTGGAATGACACTCTACATGTTTCAGATGGTCTTTCCATTCATCATCAGGAGTTCAAGACTGTGCATACAGCAACAGGCATTTCTCAAACAGACACTGCTGTCTGCTTGCTAGCGAGTATGTGTTCCATCTCGTACCCACTAAACAGACACTGCTGTTTGCTTTGTAGCAGGAACGAGTTCAATCTCGTACCCGCTAGCAAGCAGACAGCAGTGTCTGTTTGAGAAATGCCTCTTGCTGTATGTACAGTCTTGAACTCCAGATGATGGACGGAAAGACCGCCCAAAACATGTAGTGTCATTCCAGAATAAAATACATTTGATACATTGGTGCATCTTGTTGGTTTTACTATAGAAATTTATTCACACTGTTACACTGCTACATGTTTTATTCCTGCTATGTAACGTACAACGCACTGCTATTTAATCTCATATTTGCAACTGGCCTTGCATTTTATTCACCGTGCTCACAAATGTATCGGTACTCCATGAGGATGGCGCATCGACGGCTGAACCATGCAGGATGTAACAGTGTGAATAAAGTGGTTTTAACATATATTAGTGCATCGGTCAGATTCTTGCATAAATCAATCTGATGTTCATTCATTCCATTGGCATGTGCAGCATGTGACGATTCCTTGCCGTTCTCAGGAGCTTCTTCTGTTCCTGTTATGTACTTTTTCCTGCCCACCCTTCTCCACCAACTATTCTTCCATCCTCTCTCACCTCATCTTGCCATCTATTTCTTGGTCTACCTCTCAATCTTGTTGTTCCCAAATTCATATATACCCTTTTGGGAAAAAATGTACAATATTAAAATAAAATATGTATATTGTCTGACAGTCATATCAGACTTACTTACTTAATTACTTACTCCATGGTGCAGAGTCCTTCTTGAGATGCTAACTGGTTTGCAGCTAGTCAAGAAATTCCCCGCATTTCACGGAACCCAAAGGTTCATTACCACACTCACAAGCGTCCGCCACCTGTCTCTATCCTGGGCCAGCTCAATCCAGTCCATATGCCCACATCCCAACTAATGCAGATCAATCCTAATATTATCCACCCATTTATGCCTAGGTCTCCCCAGTGGTCTCCTTCCCTCCGGTTTCCTCACCAAGACCCTATACACCCCCTCTACTCACCCATATGCGCCATATGCCCAGCCCATCTCATTCTTCTCGATTTTATCACCCGCACAATATTGGGTGAGGAGTACAAATCCCGAGAGGAGGAGTAATTTACCTCAGGATTTTTTTGTCTCCAGACCAAGCATCCCACATGTGAGTGTTTCTTAACAAAGTTTTTTACAGGGAGGGATTATTAGCACCTCACCCAACCCCCAAGCTGGAGGACCACCCCTCGTCGGCTGTCCGTGAATGCTTATTCAATTAATTCGCAGCTACCCTTCTTATCAGAAGCCGTTCCTCTATCCGCAACCTGAGGACGCACCATGCCGTGTGACAGGAACAGTGACATCAGACAGAGTACATATTTCATTTTAATATTGTACTTTAAACACAACGGGATGTCCTCTACCAAAAAAAAAAAATATCTTTTGTACAATCACATTAATGACAAAACACTGTTGGAATGATTCAAGGTAATGGCATTACCTATGCTGTTGCATGTGTGTATGAACTGGATATTAACAGAATGTGACAGAACACTTGAAACAGTAATGATCACTTATGTTTATTGGACCGCGCATCATTGTGATAGTTACAGAATAAAAGACCAACTTGATGTCACTTGCTATTTTATTTCACTTCTCATGTGCTCAACATGTTTCGGACAATAATATATCCATCATCAGGAGCTTGCGACTATCCTGTTGAATTACCACACTGGTCGTGTTGTTCTTGGTTCGATGTGTGTTGGAGTTTCCGTGTGGTTGGGTTGGGGTGGTATCCATGTTGCAGGCTGCAGCCTGCAACATGGATACCACCCCAACCCAACCACACGGAAACTCCAACACACATCGAACCAAGAACAACACGACCAGTGTGGTAATTCAACAGGATAGTCGCAAGCTCCTGATGATGGATATATTATTGTCCGAAACATGTTGAGCACATGAGAAGTGAAATAAAATAGCAAGTGACATCAAGTTGGTCTTTTATTCTGTAACTATCACAATGATGCGCGGTCCAATAAACATAAGTGATCATTACTGTTTCAAGTGTTCTGTCACATTCTGTTAATATCCAGTTCATACACACATGCAACAGCATAGGTAATGCCATTACCTTGAATCATTCCAACAGTGTTTTGTCATTAATGTGATTGTACAAAAGATATTTTTTTTTTTTGGTAGAGGACATCCCGTTGTGTTTAAAGTACAATATTAAAATGAAATATGTACTCTGTCTGATGTCACTGTTCCTGTCACACGGCATGGTGCGTCCTCAGGTTGCGGATAGAGGAACGGCTTCTGATAAGAAGGGTAGCTGCGAATTAATTGAATAAGCATTCACGGACAGCCGACGAGGGGTGGTCCTCCAGCTTGGGGGTTGGGTGAGGTGCTAATAATCCCTCCCTGTAAAAAACTTTGTTAAGAAACACTCACATGTGGGATGCTTGGTCTGGAGACAAAAAAATCCTGAGGTAAATTACTCCTCCTCTCGGGATTTGTACTCCTCACCCAATATTGTGCGGGTGATAAAATCGAGAAGAATGAGATGGGCTGGGCATATGGCGCATATGGGTGAGTAGAGGGGGTGTATAGGGTCTTGGTGAGGAAACCGGAGGGAAGGAGACCACTGGGGAGACCTAGGCATAAATGGGTGGATAATATTAGGATTGATCTGCATTAGTTGGGATGTGGGCATATGGACTGGATTGAGCTGGCCCAGGATAGAGACAGGTGGCGGACGCTTGTGAGTGTGGTAATGAACCTTTGGGTTCCGTGAAATGCGGGGAATTTCTTGACTAGCTGCAAACCAGTTAGCATCTCAAGAAGGACTCTGCACCATGGAGTAAGTAATTAAGTAAGTAAGTCTGATATGACTGTCAGACAATATACATATTTTATTTTAATATTGTACATTTTTTCCCAAAAGGGTATATATGAATTTGGGAACAACAAGATTGAGAGGTAGACCAAGAAATAGATGGCAAGATGAGGTGAGAGAGGATGGAAGAATAGTTGGTGGAGAAGGGTGGGCAGGAAAAAGTACATAACAGGAACAGAAGAAGCTCCTGAGAACGGCAAGGAATCGTCACATGCTGCACATGCCAATGGAATGAATGAACATCAGATTGATTTATGCAAGAATCTGACCGATGCACTAATATATGTTAAAACCACTTTATTCACACTGTTACATCCTGCATGGTTCAGCCGTCGATGCGCCATCCTCATGGAGTACCGATACATTTGTGAGCACGGTGAATAAAATGCAAGGCCAGTTGCAAATATGAGATTAAATAGCAGTGCGTTGTACGTTACATAGCAGGAATAAAACATGTAGCAGTGTAACAGTGTGAATAAATTTCTATAGTAAAACCAACAAGATGCACCAATGTATCAAATGTATTTTATTCTGGAATGACACTACATGTTTTGGGCGGTCTTTCCGTCCATCATCTGGAGTTCAAGACTGTACATACAGCAAGAGGCATTTCTCAAACAGACACTGCTGTCTGCTTGCTAGCGGGTACGAGATTGAACTCGTTCCTGCTACAAAGCAAACAGCAGTGTCTGTTTAGTGGGTACGAGATGGAACACATACTCGCTAGCAAGCAGACAGCAGTGTCTGTTTGAGAAATGCCTGTTGCTGTATGCACAGTCTTGAACTCCTGATGATGAATGGAAAGACCATCTGAAACATGTAGAGTGTCATTCCAAAATAAAATAAATTGGATACATTGGTGCATCTAGTTGGTTTTACTATAGAAATAATATTACGATGCATGGCCCTGTGAACGTCAAGGTGTGAATAAAGTGACAACATGTATTAGCGCATTCGTCGGATTTTTACGTAAAATAGTGACATCAGAGCACAGATAGGAACAAGATAAAGCATGTCGAATTGTTTCACGTATACAATGGAGGATCAAAGAGTTTCTGGAATTCAATCATATTGAGGTAACTATGTTTCCTGTTAAAACGAGGGAGTGGCATTCAAAGGGCTTGACTATGTGCGTTATCTGTGTAGCAAGTCGAAACATGCTAAGACACAATGTGGTGCAGTTGGCCTTTGCCGGTGCACATCGTGACGTCCGATTAAGGGCCGCAGGCAAACATCGACTGGTTCGCAAATTAAGGAATTCAGCAATACAAATTCTTGTAAGCCTCAATAGAGTTTGTGCTGTTGGCATTCTTAAAAATCTGCTCTGTACAAGCAGTAAAACTGGTTTTAAAAATAGTCAAGATCTACTAGATTATGGGCACAGGAGGAAGCCAGCAACTTCAAGGAACAATGAAAATTTTGCCATAATTTGCACAATCATGATGTATTGATTGATTAGCATTTGGGTTCAAGCCCTTATGGTCCCGATGCACCTAGGCCTTAATTAACAGGCTCTTTGTGCCCCATAATCTGATAACAGTTCAAGGGAGCCCTGTTCCTTTGCTGTAGTTCCAGATGGCCCACAGACTCATAACTCATAATGTCCTGTGGATCCAAGAAAAAGGAATCCAGATGTACATGTCTGAGTTGAAGCCAAAGCCTCACACTCGCAGACAATGTGGGCCGAGGTTGCATCCTTTACTCATCACCACCTGTGTAAGGGACTATTAATTAGCCCCATCAAGTGAAGATATCTTCTCTGGGTATTATGGCCAGCAAGAAGGCCGATCATAATCCTGGATTGTGTCCTATTTAAGGACAAAATTTCATCTTTGCACTCAGAATAAGGGCCTGAAATTAATTCTTGAGCCTGTCTCCGAGTGCTACCAAGACCTCGCCACATTGCCAAATGCTGGTTTTCCAACCAGCGTTTTAAATCATGAGGTAAGATTGATGATGGCAAACATAACTTACATATAACATAACTTATTCCTCATAATAGATTGGTTCAAAGTATTCTGAAAGAAGATATGTTAATGTAAGGTCTGTGCAGAATGGCCCTGTTCACTTCTCCCATGCAGTGCTACATGTTTTGGTGAAGAACCAAATTCCCCACCATCCCTCCAGACACCAGTCTTTATATCGCACACCTCATAACATCATGCTCTGCCTGAGAGTCAAGATGGGGCTCAAAAGTCATCCTTTTGTCTCCATAGCAGAAATTCAACAGAACAGACAACAGCTCTCACAGCCAATCCCAAAGATAACTTTCCATTCTTATAACAAAACCAACTAGATGCACTAATTTCTCAAATTTATTTTTGGGTTAAAACTCTACATGTTTCAGACAGTTCCTCTGTCCATTATCAGCAGTTTTTCACTGTACACACAGCAATGGTATAAGTCATACAGATTGCAAGCAGGATCAGGACTTCCATCCTGATCCTGCTCACAAGCTGTCAGCAAACATGTATGACATATACCATTGCTGTGTATACAGTGAAAAACTCCTGATGATGGACAGAGGAACTGTCCGAAACATGTAGAGTTTTATTCCAAAAATAAATTTGAGAAACTAGTGCATCTAGTTGGTTTTGTTATAAGAATTTATCACGATGTACGGTCACCTGAACGTCAAATTCATAACTTTCCAGTAGCGATTCCAATAGTGGCAGGACCGCTGAAAGGCAGTGCTTGAAGGGTCACTAGATTATGTTTTATACATATTTTTTATCCTCCCATGTATATCAGAAGGGGCACACAGTGGCACAGTTGGTTGAGGCACTGCACTACAAGCCGGAAGGTCATGGCTTCGATTCCCGATGGTGTCATTGGAATTTTTCATTGATATGATCCTTCCGGTCACACTGTGGCCCTGAGGTCGATTCAGCCTCTAACAGAAATGAGTACCAGGAATATTTCCTGGGGGTAAAGGCGGCCGGTGCGTAGGGCTGACATCCTTACCACCCTTCATGTGCCAATTGTCTTGAAATCTGGGAGCCTCAACTTCCTGGAACCCTCAAGGCCTGTCCAGGCCTGTAATGGGATTGCTTTACCTTTTATGTGTAACAGAACGTTCATACCACATTATACATGTCCTCATCATCTGAATATGGCACATTGCATCCCAAGTAGTTAAATTCTTTCATTTGTTAAGTCAATTTATTGTCAGTAAACAAATGTATTAATTAAACCGTCTTTACACAACACATACAATAACTGTTGCAATTATTACAACTGTTCAACTAAGCAATGTGTTTCGGCCTTATTCGGCCATCATCAGCCTTACAAAACAGTGATGTTAGTCAAGGTACACTCAGTGTACAGGCTCACACGCACCGAGAGAACAATGAAGCCCGTGAAAAATACACGAACAACCGCCCCGTGTACAAACCTACAACCAGATCACTAATGTATTCACAGTATGCGACGCACTGACGCCCACTCTTAAAGTAAACATATCATTTTAATATAAGATTTTATTGTATTATAATGTTTTTAAACAGTACCTGCAATTCAGAAAAGATTGATAGTACTATTATAAACCATGGGATCACATAGTTATAGTGCATTCGGAACCTGATGGCACAAGGTGACGCACGGGAGGGCAAGTGAAGGGGAAAGATGCGAATGGAGTGGGTAGCCAGCAGCCTTGCACTGTACGTCGGAACACGGTCTATACAACTGCTGTCCGCTTATCCGCACTCCTCGACTGCCAGCAGTCGAATGAACTGACACCCCCCCCCGATTTAAATGGAATCGTCCGTTTTGCTGAAATACCAAATCTGGTTTCTGCGCATGTGCCATCATGTTTTGAACGTGCTGTAAAAGCCACTGAGTGTACACTGAATAACACCACTGTTTTGTAAGCCTGATGATGGCCGAATAAGGCCGAAACATGTTGCTTAGTTGAACAGTTGTAATAATTGCAACTGTTATTGTATGTGTTGTGTAAAGACGGTTTAATTAATACATTTGTTTACGTATATGCAACGGGATGGAAATTGTGCAACTTACAATTTATTGTCAGTGATTATGTTTCGTCTAATGTGCTCAGTTTTTTTCTTTTTTTTTTTGAAATTCCATATTTTAACAGCTGAAACTTTAAAATAATAAGATTTTGGACTGTGAAGAAAATGCACCGCACGAACTGCCGACATTTCTGCACATACAGCTGAATGTCTCGAACCCGAGCCAATCCTTAACATTACTCCAAAGTTCTTCACATGGTCGACCGGATGTGTGGAAGTGACAGATATCCTTTTTTCATTCTAATAATAGTAATTATTATTATTATTATTATTATTTACTGCAATTGGGTTGTCACCCGGTGGCAGTAGTTATTTTACATGTAAACAAAACATGAATTTGGTTACTACTAAACTTAAGTCAGGAGGGCTACGTGAGAAGCATGTAGTGGCAACTTGGATTCTTGGGAACCATCTCAGCATTTGCTTTCAGGCACAGGGAAACAGGGAAATCTACTCTGAATATAAAACGCACAGGCTTCCCATTTATCCGATTCTTTCCTTGTTCCGTCTTGTTTTTAGAAGACCTGACAACTCCTTTATGGATGACCATGTGTCCTACTTATTTATTTTGGAGATTTTTCATTTGCATCATTGTAATTATGCAATTTGTCCATTTTCAAGTATTTCAACACTGTATACACAGCAATAGGTATTTGTCATGTTAGTTATGTTGGCTGTCTGCTAGCGAGTTCAGGACCTAGCCTAGAGCCAACATAAGTAGCATGACACGTACCTATTGCTGTGTATACAGTGTTGAGACTCCTGGTGATGGATGGTAGATCTGTCTGAAACGTGTAGAGTGCTTTACCAAAATAAATTTGAGAAATAGTGCATCTGGTCGCCTTTTATTATAAGAATAGCCTAGCATCTTGTAAAGAGTTGTGTTGTTCTAATCTATGCTTGTATCTTTATTGGAAATGCGTGACTACTAAACAAGCATGAATGTGACAATATGGTGTCACCTTGGGATTTAGAACGTATAGAGCTCTGCTACCATGCGTCACATGTACCTTCACAATGTACCAATGCTTTTCCTTTACCTTGAAAATGCCACTTAAAAGTGGATAAAGAAAATATGGACCGATGACAACCGGAGAACACTGTGCTTGTAAAATTCCCACAAAATTCACAGCCTTGTGAAATCTGCTCCTCTGGCTGGTGCCGCAGCAAATTTAGGATTTTTACTGACATTTCTGGACAGTGTGTCGGTCCAGTCTTGAATGTTCAAGATGTCCAGCAGTTTGTCACATTTTAAGCTGATGCCTGTCGGCAATATGGCTCTTCTTGTGCTTACTATTTTATTGGTTTATACAATTTGTGTCACTGAAATGTAATAACTGAAACCGATCATGGAATGTTATCTCATTCATTAAAAAACTTTCAATATTCAGTCCTTTTGAGAAATGCTGTAACAAGTTTCAAGCCATCTTGTATCAAGTTTTAATACCCTGAACACTGTTTTTATACTTCAAATGACACCATCTCATTTTTACACAATTTTTTTTACGGAAATTTAAAGATCATAAAGGCTTGGGTTATGTCCCTGATAGGCAATCTGTTCATCTATCCAGTCCCGAAACATAGCAACATTAGCATAGACTCCAGGCGTGTTATTTTCACCACAACCGATGCCCCAGGCAACGATGCCTGCCTGCTCATAACGGGTAGGGTCACTTGGATCCGGACACACCAGAGGACCGCCGCCATCACCCTGGAAAATAAGTCAACACAATTATTTTCGGCCCATCTTAAGCTCAAAACAATAAGAACCGCAGAGCTGATCATATCGCAACATTCTGACACACAACTTGCTGACAGACCATCAAAAATTTTCTGTTTTTCATTTTATCCTCTGTGATACATGGAATAATCTGCCAATGAAATGGGACATGTTGCTATGATCATGAACTGTTCTTTGTAACACAGAGCGCACAATCAAAAAAGATGAAAATAGAACATGACTTTTCACATATAAGAACTTAATTACTTACTTACTTACTCCATGGTGCAGAGTCCTTCTTGAAAAGCTAACTGGTTTACAGCTAGTCAAGAAATTCCCCGCATTTCACGGAACCCGAAGGTTCATTACTGCGCTCACAAGCGTCCACCAACTGTCTATCCTGGGCCAGCCCAATCCAGTCCATATACCCACGTCCCACCTCCTGGAGATCTATCCTAATATTATCCACTCATCTATGCCTAGGTCTCCCCAGTGGTCTCCTTCCCTCTGGTTTCCCCACCAAGACCCTATAAACTCCCCTCTCCTCACCCTTATGTGCCACATGCCCAGCCCATCTCAATCTTCTCCATTTTATCACCTGCACAATACTGGGTGAGCAGTACAAATCATTTAGCTCCTCGTTATGCAATCTCCTCCATTCCCCCATACCTCGTCCCTCCTAGGTCCAAATATTCTCCTCAACACCATGTTCTCAAACACTCTCATCTTCCTTTCCTCCCACTGTGTCAAGGACCAAGTTTCACACCCATACAAAACAACAGGCAAAATTATAGTTCTATATATGAGAACGAACATATCGCTGAAATGTGCCTTCGACAGGGATTAAAGAAAACGTTTGAATACGTTTCCGCATTGCATGCTTGTCTTCATCTGTCCTCAGAAGAAAACACACCTCTGATGAGATGTGACAGTATACATTTCTAAACTGGTGTTTTTCTTGATGACAGCAACGAAACTTGTGTTAGAACACATAAAACCTTCATCTATTACATAAATTCAATACAGTTATCACATGTTTCGGCGGTTGACAATGGCCATCTTCAGGTTGTACATGAAATACTTAGTAAGCAGTTATATGGGACTATTATGAGCTGTATTCAAGATATATAGAACTATAATTTTGTCTGTTGTTTTGTATGGGCGTGAAACTAGGTTGCTGACATTGCGGGAGGAAAGGAAGCTGAGGGTGTTTGAGAACAGGGTGTTGAGGAGAATATTTGGACCTAGAAGGGACGAGGTAACGGGGGAATGGAGGAGATTGCATAACGAGGAGCTAAATGATTTGCACTCCTCACCCAATATTGTGCGGGTGATAAAATGGAGAAGAATGAGATGGGCTGGGCATATGGCGCATATGGGTGAGGAGAGGGGGGTGTATAGGGTCTAGGTGGGGAAACTGGAGGGAAGGAGACCACTGGGGAGACCTAGGCGTAGATGGGTTGATAATATTAGGATGGATCTACAGGAGGTGGGATGTGTGTATATGGACTGGATTGGGCTGGCACAGGGTACAGACAGGTGGCGGACACTTGTGAGTGCGGTAATGAACCCTCAGGTTCTGTGAAATGCGGGGAATTTCTTGACTAGCTGCAAACCAGTTAGCTTCTCAAGAAGGACTCTGCACCATGGAGTAAGTAAGTAAGTAAGTATAATGGGCTGTATACAGTAGTACAGTACAGGAGGTGAGGTGGGCACACGATCTCGTATGTGTCATGGAGGTTGGGAGGTGTACCACTCTATACAGCCCACAATAGCCCCTTATAAATGCTTACTAAGTATTTCATGTACAACCTGAAAATGGCCATTGTCAAGCGCCGAAACATGTAGTTGTACCTTATGCAGTAAATACTAAGACACACCTCTACCATCAAATAAAGCTGTGTTAGACAAGTACATACACTCCACTGTAGTTAGTTTATTGAACACAGCGGGGATGACGAACCTTGTGATGATGTTTTAAAGTTTGAAAATCACTGCTGTATATCGTACACGAACACGTCCAAAAATCTGTTTGCACTTCGGACTAACCTGGGTTTAAAAATGACTGACTTAAGCTCATGTATATTTCCCAGTTATGCAGTAAATTATTTAAGAATTAAACGGATGGATTTGAAGTGACAGTCAGGGCATTTGTTCATGTATGGTTTCTTTACTTGTGATATGACGGAAACAACATATTACTAAAAATATCCCTTTCTGTTCATCACAGTAACAGGGATCGACACTGATTGCAGCTCATTAAAAACACTTCCAGTGTCTATTACTTTAATACACATACTGCGCATCTTTTATTATTCTTTGTTACAACCAACAAATTCACAACTGATATTATACAGTGTGTCCCACTCGCTACCGAACCCGGCATTTCTTTAATAATTTTACCACTAATGAGGATATTGCAACGAAATTTGAAGCGGACTACAGACACATTCCTCTTCATTTCTCACACAA
>Ga0123357_10003210_pt1 | contig 18616 bp, 14 predicted proteins | sample TergutEmb28metaG_FD_89873 | JGI IMG/M metagenome (GOLD analysis project Ga0123357, IMG submission 89873) | Embiratermes neotenicus P4 segment gut microbial communities from Petit-Saut dam, French Guiana - Emb289 P4 | ecosystem: Host-associated > Arthropoda: Insects > Digestive system > Gut ...
AAGAAGAAAGCATCTTATCTTTGCACTTTATATTCCAACATTGTTCTCATAACTTTTTGAAAATTTTCTCTCTCTTTTCAAAGGTGTTATACAATAATAAATCATTATACGCACTTAAATGGCATTCATATTCAGCAGATATTAAGACTAGTGAACCAAATGACGTTATGGCACTGCCCACTGGCCATGTTTCACATTACTGCAACAGTACATGCATGCAACACTTCCCATACAATAAAATTTTACCCCCAAATTACAATTACACACTGAAGATAAAGGTTAATCAAGCCAGGGATCCAAGTTAACATACCTTAACACTGTCATACTAGACAAAAATCATCTTCTTCTTCCTCCTCTTCTTCATCATAATAATAATATGTTAAGTATCAATACCCTTATATTCAGTGCACATGTTCGTGTAAATTAAGCAATGAAGATTTTTCGCAGTAGAAAACAGTACAGTTACAATGGATGAAATAAACTAAAAGGCAATGTTTCTAGTCTACCAACATACTATTGCAAAAATTCTGTTAAACATTGCTGAATGTTGGTGTGCATAGCCAGGAATAAGGCCATGCCATGTTACTGTCACCAGTTTCTCACCACCAAGCCTGGCTTTGATCCCACGGCAGTCCATGTGGGATTTGCGGTGTACACTGTCACTGGGACAAGACTTTCTATACACACTTGAGTGCTTCCATTAATTGTCATCCATCAGTGCTAAACTGACCATCAAACAGAAGTTACTGCCATTTATCTTAAGACCAAAATACTTGCACTAAGAAAGGGAACAAAATATGAGACTGTCAAGAGTCATCACTCTTTCTTTGGTTTGCTCCCCTCTTTCATATTAATCACTGTTATACTTCAGTCAACACATCACCATAAATCATAGTGACTCAGAATATCTACAGTCAAAATGAGAGTAAACACTACGATGTAATGACATAACTAATGATGTGGTCGAAAGCTTTGACTGTATCACTGTTCTTCTGTATCAGTGTTCCTCTCTGGCCTGGGACTGATGTAGTGAGACCTCTTGATGGCTGAGTAAAGTGTGAAAAGTACATGAAGAGACTCGATCCTCGATTCGTATACCGGAATATCAAACAGACCTGTATAACAATGACAAGCAACAATCTAAGCTCCATGTGAGTTTAAAAATACATGCTTTGTGACTCTGAATCTCAAACTAACCTACATTTACTATACATATAAACATATTATTGACAGGTAAAATTAACTGTACAGATCCACATTGCACAGACTCACAGTCTGTACTGCCAACACAGCTAATTCAGGCCAAAGATGTTACACTGCATACAGGCAAGTAATATTTCTTTCCCTTTGTTCTTGTTAAGTAAATACCATTCCAAAATCTGGGACAGGTAAGTTACAAATGTCAGTGAGACAAATATTTTATGTCATACCAATCTGTTGAACAAGAATGGTGAAAAGTAACATTACAGCTGAATTACAACTACATATGTTTAAAATCATATTTAGATAGGTTTAAGTATCTTGTATTACTTCAATTAACTTCCTGCTTCAAAGGTTTTATATATAATTAGAGTTCAAGTTTTTCCTACATGCACTATGAAGGCATATGGGAGAAGTGGATGTATAGCCTTAATCATTCTTAACATTTGTACATATGGAGGTCAGTGGTCAGCCTCATGCCCCATCCACTTTACCTCTGGGGAACAAGACCCCACAGTACCAATTTAATGGGAGGCTAGGTGAGGCCTAGAGCCAGTCTTTGGCATTTTGATGAGAAAAATCTCTTGCTCATATGGGGATTTGAAACTCACATTGTCCAGCCTGTAGCCTAGTCACTATACTGACTATAACACTGTGGTTCCTATAGGTAATCAATTTTTTTTCACCCCATAATGTACCAAGTTGGTATGTGGGGGTGGGGGGTGAAGGGGCTAGAGGTATAGCTCTACTCATTCTACATCGTGGTGTGGGGGGTGGGACATCAGTTCCAAGCCCCAGCTGCTTTACCCCTGGTCTAGACAGGTGTGGAAAATCTTGTCCCCACCAGGATTTGATGCCTGCACCATCCAGCCCATAGCAAGTTGCTGTACCAACTACGTTATCCCAACCCACCAATTAAAATGTATATAATTACAAATTGTCTAAAATATATAATAACTTCAAGAGGCAATGCACTTTTTTCTCTAACATGAATGAGCTAATTTTTTAAAAAATACCATACCTGCCACAAAACCAGACAGCACTGCATATAAGTTTACCCCGTTCCAATATCTTAAATTTTCAGGAAAATGCCTGGACAGAACATATGTAACCTTGTGTGTGATTATAAAGCAACCTGCCATTTTTATGATGATGAGTTAGAGAAATAATACTAATCTTATATTCAGGTAAATACGGTATGTTTATATATGAGTTTCTTAAGAGATTGGCTATCCTGAAGTTTTTGTTTCTTTCCTCAGTTCCACTAGGCAAATTAATCATGACTGTTATTTGACACATTCTCTGCAATTACCATTTGAACCTTTATAATCCAAGCTATGAAACATGCCATTAAACAGACCATGAATACATAAATTATCCAAGTCCATGAGACAAAGTGTGTAGTGCATAAATCTAAAGAAAGAAACATGTTCCTGTTCTTTCAGTGACTATATTTTGAGAACACATTCTGTTTCACTTCTTTCGTTATGTACTTACTACATATAATATCCACATATTGGGGCAGATCACAATCTAGGTCAGCAATTGGCAAACCAGTTTCTCGTAACTGTTGTTCCACATCGGCAGGCCACTCTTGCATTAAGCTGTCTATATCTGGCATTTGCCTACAGATAGTAAGTATTTATTTCCATTTAGTACCATCACCTTATTGACAAATATTAATACACAGAAGAAGGAGTTCAAAGGCATAAAATTACTGTACAAAAGAACACACTAATGTGTACACACTAAGCTCAGTAACTTACTATTATTTATTTTGGAACAATTTATTATTTAAAATATTATGATTTAACACTATAGTGATATGCTGTAAACTCAAGTGCCAGGGTCTGTTTATGAGTAATAACAGTGGCATTCCTCTCTTCACCACCAAATCCATAAAAAACATCTGAGGGCCAGCCAGCCTCCTAAGGTACTCAGGTTAATCTTCATCATACATGTATCCTGTATAATCTTGATGCAATTTTTAAGGTCAAGAGCATGAATGTCCTTTATACAGGACACACGTGGTAACACTCAAGGTTCTTTCTTTGACTTGGTATGGTATTCCACACTGCTAAGTCTGCAACATGTTGACACAGGACTCTAAGCTTACCATGACACTAATTCTGATGATAAACACTAACAAACTTTCTTTATTTGAAGTGGGTTCCATCTCAAACCCAGATGCCTAACTGTAACTTATTTCTGAAATTAACACGTGCACTGTGGCACACTGAGGGGCCAGGATAGTGCAGTCAGTATAGTGACTAGGCTATTGGCTGGACTGTCTAGGCTTCAAATCCCAGCACAGACAAGAAAATCTTTAATTCTCCCAAACATTCAGGCTGACATTGTGGCCCACCCAGCCTCTTATTCAGTAGCTTCCAGGGCCTCTTTCGTTGGATGTAAGGCAGCCAGGACATGACACTGACCACTCACCTCCATCTCATTCTGAGGTTAAGAATGAATAATGCTATATCTCCACTCCCCCTGGATGTCTCCATGGTGTGGACATAGAAAACTTAACCTTTACCTAAGACAGACTGAAAGAGTTTTTTTGTTTTAGCAGTAATTACTTCACACCATGGATAAAAAGCAAGCCAACTGAACCTACAAAGAGGACAGTTATGTTGCTGAAACCAAGTCAGATATCTAAAGTGTTTATTGACAGTTACAGCGATGAATCACAGACTTAGACTGCAGAAGAGCAGTGAGATTATGAGGAAGTGGAGACTGAGTAATTGTTACAAAATGACCATGCATTTTCATAAAGTGGTTATACAGATGTTTCAGTGCTCTAGTGCTACACAGCCCATGTGCTTGTAGCATTGACAATGGACATAGTGGGTTTAACATGCCTTTCTACAGCAACATGATACAACAAGACTTCTATGTGCAAAACTGGAGCCTCAATCCAAAAATGTCAGTAAAAGAAACTGGAAATTTAAAAACTTTTTGATCCATACTATAAATACTGAGGCAATAAGGATTTTTTACATTTTCAAGGCATACGGCACAATCTACTGCATTGCCCACATAATATCACCGATTTCATAATTTTATCTTTTTTGGTTGAATCAAGCACTAAACTTTAAATAACCTGCTGAAAAAACCTTGCAGAACTGATCAAATTATTTAAATTTAAACCCCATAATTTAAAGGTTAAACACCTTGTATAAAATACTTAAACAGAAAACAGTCTTGGTGTTGTGACAAGTAGAATCCTCCCAACAATGTGTTTGTCTCATGAACTTTGTGCAGCACACTCACAATAATGCACACATTAAAAAAATGGCACAAAACAGGAACCTACTTTGAATAATGGACTGTGGGTGGGGGTTTGCTGCGATGCAGGTCACTTATATCCTTGATCCACCTGTCAATAGCTTTTGTATTCTTCTCTGCATACTCCACACTCTTCACAACCTAAGGGATGAAAAGAGATACAGTACAGTTCTTATCCTAAAGAACTGGTCTTTACCCCAAACAATGCATTTACCAAGGTATTTATGTTATAAACAATTACTTCTGTTGCATATTTCTGATGATGGTCTGTTGTAACATTTTTGTTGCATAAATGACCAATCAATGCCTGCATTAGCCAATATTATAAAGGGACACTATTTCATCTGACAGGTATCACCAGGCACTACCCAACATCTTGGTTATGTTATACATACACTCTTACCAGACACTGTATTAGTCATATGTTTGTTGCTATGTGCATCTCATATGATACATATGCAGTGTATATGCTACAGGAAGTGGTCACGTACATTCAGGTAATAATTCATAACTATGCAAAAAGTTTTCAAGCAAAAAGTTTCCATTCTAGATAATAAGACAACACATACAGATATGTATGTACTGCATCCATATTAGATAAATGGTGTTCACAGACTCTTCACTGCAGATCTTGAACAAAGACTGAATTCAGCTCAGAAGCTGTAGCTTAATGGGGTGCATGACAGTGAAAAAGAACTCGCACTCCTTCTGTTTAGCAATGAAAGTGGACATACATGAACTCTCAGAATAATAGGTTTCCCATGTTAATCCATGATGTGCCACTACATGCCGTTAAGGCTGTCATGAGTGTAACTAGGTTCATTGGGCCCATTTTATCCTGAAACCATAAATTCACATTCATATATCACACACATTCTGACATCATTTTTGAGGACCCATTCAATTACAAGAGATCCTATGCCGTTTTTCAACAAGGCAGTGCATCACCTCACACTGCACATAAATCCATGTCTTAAAAGTGAGCAGGGGATTGTGGTTTCCCTGTTTCACCAGATGTGAATCTGTGCAATTTTTAGTTTTGTGGAATGTTAACAGATAAAACATACAAAGGCATACCCAAAAGTTCCTGAACTCAGCACTAGGACTTCAAACAGCAAGCAGTACAGATGTATGCCACTAGGTGCCAAATTGTCTTCTGAGTCGGTCTACTGAATTTTGCAACAATAACCTTCTGTGTTGCTTCTCTACAGATATTTATTGTTGTCCACTGTTGTGGATTTCCATAGCTGATTTGAAGGAACAATGTATATGCATTAAGTTTTGTTTCAAAACTTAGGGAAAACTACGTAAGAAAAGCATAAAATGTCCAAAAAATCTTTTGGTGACAATACCATGGAAGAACACATGCTTTGGATTAGTTTTCTTGATTCAAACATGAGGAAACATCAGCTGAAGTTTGTGAGCATTCACGTAATCACTCCACAGGTTATCCATAAGAAAACATGGAGAAAGTTAATTAAATTGTCCTGCCACAGGTTATACATATGAAAACATAGAGAAAGTTAAAAAAAAATTATCCATGACAATTGATGAAAAACCTTTTTGGGATCACTGGTGGATTAAGTCTCTCTATGGAACATGCCACCAACTGAAAATGTGGCAAATCTCTGCAAAGTTTTTGCCTCAGTTGCTCACCAACAAGTAGAACTAATTTTTGGCACCATAAACATTGCTGTGAAACTCCACCCTCCTAACTCACCTAACTTGGCGCCTTGTTTCTGCAAATGAAATTGTAGCTATAAGTGCACCATTTCCTGGATATCCCTGAAATTCTGGAACAATTGCTGACTGGCCTAGATGTGACTCCAAAATGTCATTTCCAGCAGTGTCAGAAATGCTGAACCTGTTGCAAATTTGGAAGGGGATTACTGTGCAGTGTACAACAATGGCCAAAAAAAGGAAGTGTGTATTTCATTATCAACTCGGTCTGGGGACTTACGGATACACCCTTGTATAGAAATAATCCTCACACTGAAGATGATCTGAAAGAAAAAATTAAGAACCTAGTGCTTTTACTTTCACCAGCTGAACTTCAACATGCAATAAACAATGTGTTTTTGTTATGTGTGATGCATGAATGCTAGCCAAAGGAAGTAACTTTCAGCACCTTCTTTAAAATATAGGAAGAAAAACTGAATATTAGCTGTGACTCATTGAACTAACGTCCCGGGATCCCCCACACACAGTAAACTGGAACACCAATGATCACTACACCACGAACTGTCATATAAGATGGTCTCAGTACAGCATGATGTGTGTTGCCAGATAAAATAATGTCCCTGTACTTCAACTATATGAATGGCTTTTATAAAGTGACTTCAGAATGAATATAGTAACACAAAGGAGATAAGCAATAATTTATTTGAGTTCAATTCTTATAATACTTGAGGCTACCTACTGGTTAACACTGGCTTGGATGTTGATACTAACAAGATGCAATGGAATGTGATGCCATGCAGCTTGGTAGATAGGTAGAGTGAAAACGGAATGTGATGGCACACGCGCAGAAACCAGAGTTGGTCTTCCAGCGAAACGGACGAGTCCATTTATATTGGCGGGGGTGTCAGTTCAGTCGGCTGCTGGCAGCCGAGGTGTGCGCATCAGCGATAGTAATCCTGGATAGACCGTGTTCCGATACAGTGCATGAGTGCTGGCTACCCACTCCATTCGCCTCTTTCCCCTTCACTTCTCCTCCTGTGCTTCGCCTTGTGCCATCAGATTCCGTTTCCACTCTACCTATGTTTCCAAGGAACATCATGCATTTAATTCAAGTATGCAAGTAAGTTGGGAATTAAAAAAAAAAAAAAAAAGTGACTCACATTATAGGAAAAATGACCAGAATGGGAGCTGTGACTAGTCTAAGAGAAGATGGAGGCACTAAGAAGTGACAGTTACATCAAGGACAGGCGAAGGGCAGATACTGGTAAGAGAAAGCTACAGGCAGCATATTCCTCTAAAACATAGTCTACCAATTTACTATTCCACTATTTGGAAAATATATTTGGGGCTGTACATACAGATCACATTCTTCAACAATGGCCACTGCAGCATGTCAGGCAGCACAGATTTGCTTATAGTATTGTATGCGTAAATGTGAACATGTCCTTCAGTCAAGTTTTGTACCAAATGGCCAGTTTTCATGACATTTCATAAGCAAATGCAGAACCCACACGTCCTTACTATTAATTCCTTAAAATCAATAACAACAGCATAGTTATATGCATTTATGAGGTGGAAGTCATGTCTTTAAAAATATTCTACAATAACTAACATGAAGTGTCGTTGAGAAGGCCATAACTTTCAACCTTTAAAGGAAGTTCAGTGCCTGAAGAAGAACTAACATGAAGTGCATAAAATTTACATGTAGTTGAGGCAGAAATGGAAATGACAAGCCAGGGAAGGGCATAATACAACCTGCTTCTCTGCAGTCACAATACAAATCCAGTTTTTTAACTCTTATTTTCTATTATTTATTTATTAAGGGGATTAGTACAAACTCAATGTTATATTCAATCACAAAAAAACTTTAGCTTCAAACATATTTGTCTTATCGAATGATTTAACATGCCAATATAAAAGTAAACAGTAGCCACTGCAACACCTAATTCCAGGGGTGCATATATTTTCCAAAAATCTAGAAGCCACCTCACAATTCTAGGTGATAGCTGAGTGACACGAAGGAAGTTCCATACCCACAAATATTAGGAACCACCATACAAAATTGTTTTCCAGGGTTTGTGCACCGAACAGATTAAAGCTATATTGATATTGTAACATAGACATCCTTCATGCAATGTAAATTTCTCACATAATAACAAAAAACATCTCTTTTTAGACAGATCTGATATTTCCAAAGTACATGCTGTCTTAATTTTTCAGGGTGGAATGTCTATGATTATGTTGAGGCCAGAAGACATTAGTGAAGACAAGGCAGGATGATCGGACAAGTAACTTGTGTGGCTAAACTTAACAAATGACACATCTGTCCTTTCACATGGCTCTTGAAATGGGCACCATGAGATTTAATCTGTCCTTACCATAGCCTTTGCAGAACTCTGTTTGGCAACAGCTCGCAATTGGAGGTGCAACACTGCTGGCTCACTCTGCTTAGCACATGGTTCATCCAGTACTGTCAGTCCAATGCTGTCACTTTTCCCATCTGAGCGAGGAATCTTGAGGAAAGCATCAATGTCCCCAACTGCTGGTATGAAGTCAGGAATGAATGGCCGCAGCTTATAGTCCAGTTCTATGTTTTGTGGTGTGTAGCTGGAAAAGATAAGAACTATAGCAGCTGACATTAGGTGAACAATGCAACACTATATGTGACTAGTATCCTTACCGTGTAATATTCTGGAACAAGTCCTTTACCTCTGCTGAGACTGGCAGGTGGCTGAATTCATTTGGATCATATGTCCTGTAACGTGAAAACAAAAGTCCCGTGGAGCAGGTATATTTGCAGTATTCAATTAATAACTGGAATCAAGTGAACCCCTTTTTATTGCCAGAATAAAGAAGTGACTAATCTGGAAAACAAATGCAAAAGAAATAATAAACAGTGGATCATTCTACTAAACAACAGAACAGTTATTCCTGACCTCCCAAGTGAAAGCACCCCTTTTACTACTCCATGGGTACAATATGACTCAATGTGAATTAACATATGAATTGCAATGTTTCACACTTCTTAATACAGCTGTCAAATGATATAAACATGGAAATATCAGTGGAAATGGTGATGATAAAAAATGAGAAAGCAAACAAACCCTTCCAATATTGCAGCTTCAACATTAACATCATCATCATCATCATCATCATCTTCTTCTTCTTCTTCACTGTTATCTGACTGGTCTGGGGTCTGGTGAATCATGTGCTGGTGCGTTGAAATATGTGATGAACCTGGGCGCAGGATTCCCATTATTGCCACATCACGTGAAGGACCTGCCATGGACTAAAATTCAAAAGGTACATATTCACTAATTCATAAAGCAGTATATTTTAGGACATGATGCAAATTTATATTCTACATTAATTTAACCCCTTCATGAAAGCACTTTGCTTTTCTACTAAGAGTGACAAGGTTAAATAAAGGTTCTCAATTTTAAAAGTGTCAGCTATGAATGGCATAAAGCAAGGGTGATACCCATTCAAATTTCCCTCAACCTACATGTGCTACAAACGGGTGCTGAATATGAAATGGGCAAATGGCATCACTTTCAGCAAATACAAAGCATGCAGTAATATGCCAGTCAGCCTGCCTGCGTACCTTGTTATCATAATTTGTCTTTTTATCCTGGAAACTGTACAGATCTCTATCTTTGGTATTATAGGATGTTGGGCTTTCCACCTCTTCCGCATCCACCACGTCTATGCTCTCGTCATATAGTGTGGCAGATGTGAACTGCATCAATAAGTTCAGAAATAAGTGATGTACTCAAACTTACAAGCTTCTTTGTTTTAAGAATCCAGTACAAGTTTTAAGACTTCTCATACAACTCAGGCACTATTTCTTGTTAAGTGTACTGCATTCTATTCCAATGTTACAAATTTCATAAATGTAAAACTTACTATCTTACAGTGATCCTAGCAGCTAACAGGTTTCATTACATGTATTTTACATAAATTGTTCAATGAGAAAATTCTGAATGAATTAACCTAGAGGGCCTACTCTTATTACACTGACAGTGTTTGTTGTGTCCCTGACCACAACAGCTATCATGAGAGCTTTTGTGTATATAACACATCCATCCACCAGTAATTTAGAATCTCTTCCCCCACCCCACAGTTCAACATATTTAATTACACAGCAGTTTCAAGCTGCCAACCTCCAGCTTACAAACAGGCCTTGCACTTTCAAAAATACAGTAGAATTCCTTTAATCTGGCTACTGATGATCTGGAAATCCTGAGAGTTCAGCACTTGAGGAAAATACTTCCAGGACCAGATATATATGATGTGTGACCGGACGTTTTGCCACTAATAACTAATACTGTGACCTTATTTTTTGATGTCTGGACTTCACTGGGCTCATTGAGTTGTTATGGCTTCTAAAGATCTCAAGATGAGTAAACAAGGGACTGGTGACAACAGGAAACATGTAATATTAGTGATTCCTCAGAAACTTAAATAATTAGAAGGCTTAAAAGTGGCAATAGCTGAAGTGTGGTTAAAGCTTCACACAACACTGCATCATCAACAACCTATGATATGAAGAAATATAAAGGCTAATTACAATAGTTTATGGTACCTGCATATGCATGTGAAGGGCCTTTTATAAGTGACAGACATTGAAACAGCCTACATACAGATACTGAAACAGCCTAAATTAGCCAAATTTGAAGCAATGCATTCCAAAGGAAAACCTGTGAATTGGGCCTATGACAACTGGAAATGCTATGTCTTTTTATGATGAAATGGAAGTAACTAACAAGTACACATTCTAAGAGGACTGTCTGATAATACAGAATACTGGATGAATTGGCAACTGTCTGGTCCTGTAGGTGCCAGATTGAAGGAATTCTACTGTACTTCTTTACACATGACAAAGTTCTCATCTCAAAGGTATTAACAATTTTTTTTTAAAGTTGACCTTCAGTTCTTACAATCACAGTGGACTGTCAATTGTTTACCTCAATCATGCTGTCAAGATTAATTTAACATACTTCAGAATTTGTTTCTTCAAAAAAAATATGACCTCTGTGACTTTGTTTGCACTCATTGAACTCTGTGGTGATGTAAAAATAACTTCATGAACTGCACAGGAATTTCTGTATTACCATCATCTATTACTTTGGCTGTTCATGCTCCTAATAATGTAAACCATGTCTCATCCAATAAAAATACAAGTTCTCATATTTTATTTTTGTTCAGTACTTAACATGTAATTCAAACATTTTACACTCTTCTGCATATGGTTCTTTTACACAGCACTGTTGAGGGCTATTTTTACAAAACTTTCCACCATATTTTAACCATGGAGCATACTGCACAAAAATATTACAAATGAACACACACAACTTTAGGCAACACATGCCTGTTACACTTCAGTTTATATATATATATATATATATATATATATATATGTATATTAATACACAGTCTTGTACAACATAATGTTGTACAAGATTGTATATATATATATATATGAACACTAAAGAGTTAAATTGTATAAATTTTAAAAACAAATTGCAACCACCTGAGAAGCATTTGTGATGAGAGATTACTAATGTGTACGTGCACGTTCTATTCACTTTATCAGCAGCAATAATACAGTCAGTGTCATTAACACGCCAACGCACCAAGAGTTTATATTTTCCTAACCTCAGGACACAATCAATCGACCTCTATATATTAGGGCGAGTAATAAGTTACATACGTGCACTCCTGCGCTAACCCAACTTGATGTTGAAGTTGCTCACCGTTATCTGCACTATATTCACAGTAATCTTTTACAGAAATTATTAGTGCAATTTCAATAATGCCATCAACAACACAGGTTATTTACAGCGCCTACCGAAAAACTTAGAGGTTTACAAATATCGAATTTTGAAGGATGTAAAGTCACTATGACCCACGAATCGTGAACACACTAACCGCCTCGTCACCATAGGTTACTTATACAGCAATGTTAAATGACTGACCACAATATTTTGTAACTCTCACTTACCTTCAAGCGTGGTGAGTGATCGTCATCACTGTCTTTCTTACCAGACATCTTTTTTTTCTCGGTAATATTAACTGTTCTGACAACAATGTACCACATTTATTTCCGTGCTGCACATCACAACCATCAACTCATAAACACAGTTTCTGTCATTTTTCACACACGGAATGTTTGTGAACATATGACACCACTGTTGCCAATACACCACACATTGTGCATGTAATCCATGATTCATACGTTAGTATCAGCCACGCGTAAGAGAATTAATAACACTGGAAAGAGAGAGTGCCTTTGTGGTAGTTGTTTCAGTATACGGCGACATAATCAGCCATTTTAGAAATATTCTTCCTAACGTACTTTTATACTTTTTTGCTGTCATTCCTCGTACTGTATTCTTTGTGCTTGAACAAAGTACGACTTAACTTCCCATTCTCATCTATTGCGTATTGTGCATTATGTTTAGATAGCCCAACATATTTAGCATTCTACTTCTTCGTTTTTTGCGGGTGCAGTTAAAAGGACTGAATTGGCTCTTGGGGTTCGGCCTCGTGAAAAAAAATTAAAATTTTTCGGAGTTGCAGTAAACATTACGGCTCGTTCACTCTGAACTGTGATGCTTGACGTAATGTTGAAAAATCTTAACTCCTCTTCGAAGCACAGTTCTTTCAATTAGGCGAATTTTTGGTCTCCCATACTCGTACGAGTATGTACACAAACACGACTTTTAATATTCTGAGAAAACCCCTGGGATTTCGTAGTTTAGTTTGAAGCACATGCATATGGCATTGCAGGGTTGTATATTTTTTCGTGGTTTCTAATACCAACAACGCTCAAGACCACAGATCATCTAGTATCTCAAGACGCCCGACATATTATGCACTGTGTATGTAGAATACACTGTATACGCTAATACATCGTACGCTTCAACCAAACGAGAACCCGTTTGACCATAGATTGATACGGATGTTCGTATACAAATCCCAGGCAATGTAAACGACAGTGATATTATACCAGAGGAGGCTCATCGTTGTGTGGTGTTGTTGCAGTAATGTTTACCGCTGTGATCAAAAAGTACGGTGAATGCTGCCGAGTGCGATCCAACGGAAAAGCAGGGATCTTCAATACTGGAAGTGGCGATTCGAAACTTAGTAACAGTGTGTGACAAGTTTCAACTTGTTCGGTGCAATCAGTCGACTGTGAGCTACGGTTGAGAGAAGGTGTGTTTTAAAGTGTGCCGTAAATCATGGATCACGAACAACGCATTAACATGAAATTTTGTTTCAAACTGCAAAAAAAAGTGCTAAAGAAACACACGAAATATTAAAATTAGTTTATGGTGATGCTGCAGTGACCATGAAGACGGTTTACAAGTGGTTCGAGCGATTTCGTAATTGTTGTGAATCGGTTGAAGACGAGGAGAGATCGGGACGTCCTTCAACACCAAAAACCCAAGAGAATGTTGTAAGAGTAAGCGAAATGATTCGATCAAACAGACGATTGACTATTAGGGAAATTTCTGAGGATCTGAACCTCTTTTATGGTTCCGTTCAAAACATTTAAACAACAGATTTGAACATAAGGCGAGTGAGTGCGAAATTTGTTCCACTTGTTATGACGGTCGAACAAAAGCTACAGCTTTTGTCAGTTTCATTGGAGTTGCGCGATCATGCCGCTTCAGATTCCAGCTTTTTAGGAAATGTCATTACGGGAGATGAAACCTTCGTCTATGGTTATGATCCTGAGACCAGGGTTCAGAGTTCTCAATGGAAATCACCCAGTTCTCCTCGTGCGAAAAAAAGCTCATCAATCAAGATCCAACATCAACGTGATGACGGTGATTGTGCTTTTTGACCTCGATGGAATTGTGCGAGCTGAGTTTGTACCCAGGAACACTACGGTGAACTCTGAATATCATAAGGGCTTATTATAGCGTTTAAGAAACGATATGCGTAGAAAAGACCTGAGAAATGAGCAAACGGTTTAATCCTCCATCATGACAACGCTCCGTGTCACATACGCTTGTGGTACGGCAATTTCTGTCAAATAAAAATATTACAGTATGTCCTCATCCACCTTGTTCACCGGATCTGGCACCGTGCGACTTCTGACTCTTCCCCAAAGTCAAAATGACCATGAAAGGTAAACGTTTTGAATTGAATCAGGACATCGAGGCAGCCACGACAGCGCAACTAAAGACACTCGCGAAAGTGGACTTCCAGAACTGCTTCAGACAGTGGCTAGAACGATGGGGTAAGTATGTTCGAAGCGAGGGGGAGTATTTTGAGGGAGATTAATGGCCATGTGTCTTTTACTGTAATATATTTATTTATTTAAACATTCACCTATTTTTTGATCACACGTCGTACGTATATTTGATGTGTAATCCGGAATTTTAACATTTTAAGACTTTTAACTTTTGTGTTGGAAGTGAGCGTGAATAGTACCTGAAATACTTACTGGATACTTGTTGATAACCTCTTTGATGATGGTAACTAGGTGCCGAAACATGTAGGAGTTGGCACTTGATATGAAGTGTGTTTTTGATCTGTTTTATTGTATTTGTATTGGAGCATTTTATTGATTTTTTTAAAATGTGGAGTATAAGGTAAAAGTTCGCGTTTGTTGTGAGATCCGTACAAATCACATAAACCCAATATGATCGTCACGTAGAATTGTTGAATGTTAAACCTGGTGGTATGGGTAGTATTCGCTAGGCTTTAATTACTTTCGTATCTAGGCTTAAGATATGGATTCTGGCAGTGTACCGTTTATTATTCTGAGAGTTGAGAGAAATGGCTCTCGGGTTATCAGGTAAGTTTCTTTTTTGGCAGGCGGGCGTGCTGTAGCACAATGTGCGACACGGTGTCTGGAAACTCGGGAATCAAAGCGACGGTAATTTATATGAGCTCATAAGATCTGTCACTTAGTCAGTGGTCCGAAGCCCTTTGTGATCCGTGGTACTCGCGTTGATGAGTGCGGTTTCTGAAATCGCTTGGGTTGTGGCACATCTGAGCATAGTAACCAGTAGTAGTTGTAATATACGTACAGTTTGTGTGTAGAAAATATGTCCTTAGCAAGGTAAAAATTATAGTTGGAGATGTAGCAGTTAGAGTAATATTTATGCAGTTGATTTTGGAATATGACTTTTATTCAAGTTTGTGAACTTTAATGGTGTCTTGAGTTACAAGACAGTCTGCCATACTTCTAGTAACGTAGTAGTGCTTATGCCATTTTATATTTGAAGTTTCCTTATTTTGATGTTGAAAGGAGTCTGGCTCATGTGTAAACGTTGTTAGTATTCATAAATATATTTGCGTAACCGGTACGTATTATTTTAACGCACTTTTACTTTCGTAAACATGTAAATGAATGTCAATTAACGGTGATATTTCGGGGAGAGTTATAACTACAACTTCAGAGTTCAAGGCCATGAAGAGAGAAGATAATTTTCGCACGATGTTTATTTGCAGATATTTTCGGTTAAGGTTTAGAATGGGGTGTGTTGGCGTACAGCTTAAGCCCATTTATTTTAGTTCATTGTTGCATTCTCTTTATTGTTAGCAGAACATTGAGATTGTCATGTCCAAGAACAGATGAGTAACTCATGCTGATCGTGGGGGTGGGAATAAATATATATACATACATCTTGTAAATGAGAAGTGAGAATACGTAGTCATTTTTATTCGGTGTATTAAAATTAATGTGTAATGGAGAAAGTTGTGATATTTTTCAGGCTTTTGCAGTGGTACACTTGAGGTCCCTTTTGACATGTGGCATTGCATCACTGTAACTGGTGCCTGATGTTTTGAGACAGTGTAGTGGTCTCATCTTCAGGGGTTGAAACATTAGACAGCAGTCAACCGGTGATGCAGTACCACATCCCAGGAGAATAGAGACCTAAGATGTTGTGTCTGTTATCATTGTTTCCCAGGCTAATTTGGCCGTGGCACTTAACATTCTCATAAAATTTTTGCTTAACCCCAAATATAATTCTTATGTTTGAGGCTTAAAAAGCTAGACCACAGATAAGTTAGGACAATAATTAATCTATGTGATGTATTAGCATAGTATTTAATTGCATATATTTAGGAAAAAAATGACATTTAATTTTTTTTTTTTACAAGAATGGCGCTTAACATTTTGTATGCCACATATTTTCAATTTGGAGAGTGGTTTTTTTGGAGATAATCTGTATGTCCCTCAACATATGTTGAAATTTGATTTATATACCTAATTTCAGAAGTTCATAAATTTATTCGCTCAGTAAGAACCATTTGAATGAATACAACCTTGCGTATCCTCTACTTCTTTGAACTCCCTCCCCCCATTAATTTGGTGGGTGATCACATGCAGCCCTGTAGTCATCCATGCTCAGATGGCATAAAGACCCCATGATAACATTTTTGCTGGTGTCTGTGACTTCATACCTGGACCTATTCAGGGCTGCTTGATGTGAGGAAATGAAAGTAAAGAATTGCGCATGATCTAGAGAGTATAGAGGAAATGCATGGATTTTCCAATCCCAGTCTTGCAGCTAATCATGATCATCAAAATGGTGATGTGTCAGGTACTGAAATAAGACTGTGTAACTTTGCAGCAGTTGTGATTATATTTGACAAAGTGCAGGCTGGACAACAGTTTAGCATAATGTGCACTGTTGACTGAAGTTGACTGAACTATGTGATCCAACACAAGTCTTTCACAGTTAAAAAGCTTTATGTGATAATACCCGGGAACATTGTTGTCCACTTTGATGCTTCATTGCTGGCTTGTGTGCGTGCATGCATGACATACATTGTCATAATGTCAGAAAGGAATGCTTGACCTGCCCTTCCTCCCTAATTAATTGAAATCTGAAGTGGATTATAGCATGCATCTGATAAACTGATCTTCATTCAGTGTGTGTGGAATCTACATTACACAGACCTTCTTCTTTGAACATTTACTGAGAGTGTGAACTCATGACCAACTGGTATTCCTACTGCTGCATTTGCCGTGCATGTCATGCTGTGGTGTTCTTGAGCATGGCAGGAACATGCTCCAAGTGGCTGTCTTCTGTTGGGGTTTCAGGCGCATTACTGTGAGGTCTCGTGTGCATCCTTTTGGATCACGAAGTACAGATTTAGATATTGTATGTACTCACAAATACTTGAAGTTATATGAATCATTATTTACCTTCATATAGACTTGATAATCTGATACATACTCTGTAGAGCAGGCATTTGAGGTAAAGTGAACATACATGAGGGTCAGTGTGCATAGAACTTTCATGTAGGGTTGGAACATGTATCTATTGATGCATGGTACATGAAAGTAACTACATGTATAAAAAAAGAACCCTCAGAATCATTATAAAAATATTACAGGACAGGAAGGTGCACATCTGTTCAAGTGCAGGGACCTTATTATGTCTGATGTCTTGCATCACTTGCCACTCTTGGGATTGTTTTGTTTGATGGCATGCACTTCATTGCAGTGCTTGCTGCACTTCTCAGTTTGCTGTGAGTCAGGCTCCATGCATTTGAATTCAGTGTGTTGCAGGGTTTTTATCCATCATGTTGAAAGTAGATGCTGGAAAGTAGTTGTTCATTCATTTACAGTTAATATTATGTTTTTAGTGACCACATGGAAAGAGGGTGCTGGAAATGGTTTGCTTTGTCTCCTAGGCATGTGCCACATTTTACAAATGTGTGCATTGCATGTCAGAATTTTCTTGGTGAAACTGAAGACACTACATTCTGCATGGCTCATTTTAGGTCATATTCACTGTGTGCATTATTATGATACATTTTATCTTATACATGCATGGCAAGTAAATATGGATTGCATGGGTTCAGGTAATAATAATAATAATATTTTATTTTTCTCCTATAAATCATATCAGATACAAAGCAAGTCAATAAGTACATAGTTTGCATAGCAATTGTCATAATATGCATAACAGTTTTATCCAAAAATACAATTTGACACTAAAATCTTATTAGAATAGAATTAAATAATTCTTTTCGTGAATATTATATTGAGCTTATATGGTATTTGTGAAATAAGTTTCATTTGGAGTTACACTAAAGTATTCATCTAAGCTATATAAAGAATGTTCCAGTAGAAAACTCCTTAATTTAATTTTAAAATGCCTTGGATCTTTAAAAAGAGACTTAATACTAATTGGCAAATGATTAAAAAACTTTATTCCCAAATAAAGAACTCTCGGAACCAATTTCAGGTTTGTAGATGGATGATGTAAATTGAGATTATATCGAGTATTCCTATCATGTATGTTAGAATTTGACAAGAAAAGTTCACTAAACTTATTAACAAACATGAGTAATGAGTAGACATACTGTCCAGGTAATGTCAGTATTTGCAATTGCTTATACACTTGCCTACAAGAATCACGTCTAGATTTATTAGTGATAATTCTTATCATTCTCTTTTGTATTCTAAATA
>Ga0123357_10003211_pt1 | contig 18615 bp, 10 predicted proteins | sample TergutEmb28metaG_FD_89873 | JGI IMG/M metagenome (GOLD analysis project Ga0123357, IMG submission 89873) | Embiratermes neotenicus P4 segment gut microbial communities from Petit-Saut dam, French Guiana - Emb289 P4 | ecosystem: Host-associated > Arthropoda: Insects > Digestive system > Gut ...
ATGGTGGGGAAGCCTCAAGGAAAAAGAGCAATTACGAGACCTAGTTATGGTGGGGAAGCCTCAAGGAAAAAGAGTAATTACGAGACCTAGTTATGGTGGGGAAGCCTCAAGGAAAAAGAGCAATTACGAGATCTAATAATGGTGGGGAAGCCTCAAGGAAAAAGAGCAATTACGAGACCTAGTTATGGTGGGGAAGCCTCAAGGAAAAAGAGTAATTACGAGACCTAGTTATGGTGGGGAAGCCTCAAGGAAAAAGAACAATTACGAGACCTAGTTATGGTGAGGAAGCCTCAAGGAAAAAGAGCAATTACGAGTCCTAGTTATGGTGGGAAAGCCTCATGGAAAAAGAGCAATTACCAGACATAGTTACGGTGGGGAAGCCTCAAGGAAAAAGAGTAATTACGAGACCTAGTTATGGTGCGGAAGCCTCAAGGAAAAAGAGCAATTACGAGACCTAGTTATGGTGGGGAAGCCTCAAGGAAAAAGAGCAATTAGGAGATCTAATTATGGTGGGGAAGCCTCATGGAAAAAGAGCAATTACGAGGCCTAGTTATGGTGGGGAAGCCTCAAGGAAAAAGAGCAATTACGAGACCTAGGCGTAGATGTGTGAGTAAAATTAACATGCATGTCAAGGGAACATGGTGGTGGGCATAGATTTGACTCGGCTATTTCAAGATAAAGGCAAGTGACGGGCTCATTTAAACATGGCAATGAACCATCACATTCCATATACTGCTAGAAATATTTTGACCAGCTGAGAAACTATTAGTTTCTCGAGCATTACTCTGCCCCATGGTGTTATTTATTATGTAATTCATAACAAACGCATAGCATGAGTGAAATGTATCTATGATGCTTACTTATTAAAGGATAAATTTTCAAGAAAAAATATAGTCTATAATGTTAAATGCTATTACAGAATTAAAAAAAAAAAAACTTTTTGAAAGTAACGCTGTTGATGGTGCCATAAATAGGCCAAAATAAAACGACACCGCGTTATAAATATAAAGAATTGCCTTATAATAACCTTTTATTTTTTATAAATAATATGAGGCTTGTAATTTGTTCCTTTTTGGTTAATTCCCCGGCGTCTGAGTTCTGATTGCCGACGTTTCGGAACTCACTGTCGGTTCCATCTTCATAGGCAGGTGAATTCACCTGCCTGTGAAGATGGAACCGACAGTGACTTCCGAAACGTCGGCAATTAGAACTCAGACGCCGGGGAATTACCCAAAAAGGAACAAATTACATTTAGAACAAGGCGAAAGCTTAAAAACAAGAATACGAGGCTTATTCAGAAAGTAAGTGCCGTTTCGCTGTAAAAAATCGAGTAAGGTTTCGTATAAAATTTTATTTTTATCAGATTCTACATTCTTCAAACTATTTTTCCACATATTCGCCGCCATTATTGAGGCACTTATCCTAGCGGGGCACACGTTTTTGTATACCCCCCGCATAGAATGCGGCCGCCTGCGACCCAAATGACTACTGACAATATCATAGAGCGGAGTCCTTGAAATCTGAGGGAAGTGCAGGGACAGATCAGAAATTGTGAAACGTCTGTCATCACGCACTCTTTCGTTGACCTTATGCACCAAATCATCATTCACCAAAGATGGACGCCTATTCGCGCCTCATCGTGCACGTTCTCTCGTCCTTCATTGAACATCCGAACCCATTTCCTAACCACGCCATCACTCATCGCATTGTCACCATACACTTGACAGATCTGGTGATGAATCTCACTTGGTAGCACATTCCCAGCGTTCAAAAAACGAATTATATTCCATATTTCACAGTCGGCGGCCCCTTCAATTGTCTTAAACATATTTAATGCACAGGAACAAATATAAACGTAACATGAATTTCACGAAATGGCGCCTGTGGCTTCTCAATTGATAGAGGAAGTCACTGCACATGCGCAAAGTGACAGTCTCAAGGATGTGCGAGAGATATGCGGAGACGGTACTTACTTTCCGAATAACCTACATATATTACTACACCCATTAAGGTAATTCACAGTCACTTACACTCAATGATGCGGGAAAGGACAGGCTCATTTCCAAGAGCAGCATAGCTATGGGTGCATAGCGGACAAAATATGGAGCTGGAATTGGTTTGTTTCTGGTGAGGAGATCTAAGATGAGAACATCATACGAGTCTGAACGGGAAGGTGCCTGCTGATTTTGGTCTTATATTAGGCCTAATAATGCTATTAGTGGAACGGGGCATGAAGTTAAACCGAGACCACTCGAGTGAGAATGAGCGACATGCTTATTCAGGAATAGAGTACTGCTCTGTTATAAACGATGCTTTTAATTTTGTTATAACTAATTACACTCGTAATTAACGTAATAGAGCAAATTCTCTCTCGAGATGCTGTCACTATGTAAACTCCCAACCTTTCATAAAACCCGAACATTAGCTTCGGAACTCACGCAACCCCTCATTTGTTCCAATCCTGAAACGGATGGTATCAAATTTAATAGTTTTCCAACAAGATGCGACTTATTCAGTTTATTACATTTCTAGAGGCAGCTCTAAATGTTTCGGGTGTTGACACCCATCATCATGAGGTCGTACAACTGTAAATACAGCTTCTGATATTGATTAACTGCAATGAGTAAAACACGCTGCTATTAATACTAATGTATAATTTAAAATTCTAGATTGGTCATATTGAATGTTACTAGCCTTGACGAGTATGATATATAAAATAATGGTGGATGGTTAAAAGCAGTATTTTTAAATTATGTAGAACAAAATATATAAAATATATAACAAAAAATATATATATACAAAATCATTATTTAGGTTATGTTGAAGTTCTTTCGGAAAATACAATAAACAAAGCCAGTTAATATAACTGTGTGTACACCTGATTTAGTTATTATAAAATACTTCGGGATTAACACTATTGAGATCAAAATAATAGTTTTTACATACCCGGATCATGCATATAAAATTCAAAGATGGTGTCAGTCCACACCCTACTGTCCATTTCTCAACGGTGCACTTTTATATTTAGGCTACACTCCTACCTACTTCTATGTATTCGAACTGGCCCCTAACCTTCAGGCAACCCGATCAAATTAGCCAAAGGTAAACAATTATGTAAAGGTATTATCATCTTAACACAACTATATTGTCAGATAAATACATCTCAACTACATGTTTCGGCTCTTATGGCCATCGTCAGTTTGGATACAATATCAGAGGAAAAACTACATAATATAAAGATGGTATTAGTGTGGTGTAAGTGGGGGACGAGGTCTCGTTTACAAAGATACGGAGGGCGTGTGTGCTGAAGGCGTTGTTTTTGGTAGATCTATACGATGTCAAGTTTCATCTAACAAAAACAACACCTTCAGCACACACGCCCTACATATCTTTGTAAACGATATCTCGTCCCCCACTTACACCACACTAATATTTGTACTGTATGATATTTATATTATGTAGTTTTTTCCTCTGATATTGTATCCAAACTGACGATGGCCATAAGGGCCGAAACATGTAGTTGATATATATATATATATATCTGACAGTACAGTTGTGTTAAGACGGTAATACTCTTACACAATTATTTACCTTTGGTTAACCAACACAACGAGGATAACTCTCCTTGAAGACGATCAAATTATATATAACTTTACGTTCCTTCATAAGCATCGTTTATCTTCTTCTCCTTCCTTTTGTCATCTTGAAGATACGAAGTTGACGAAGACTAAAACTTATCAAGCTCTTCTTTATAGTTTTCTTCAGACTCCTTTAGCTTCTTCCATGTCAGGTCTGAATATTTTTCTCACCACTCTATTTACCAACATAATAATCTTATGAAGGTTACCCTTTCTGAGATTCAAAGCCATTGGGTTTAAATCTAGGTTAAATTTATGCTTCCTCATATAGTGACAGACCACATCCCTACAAAATAACAGACATACATACGTTTTTCACTGTGTATTTTACGTTTCTAGTTTAAACACGAGAAGATAAATGATTTTCACCTGGTTCAATTTAAATACTTCTGGCTATTACGCAGCTGCAGTAACCGAAACATAATACTAGGCTGTTGTTTGTGTACAGGAAGACCAAGACTGGGGGTTTGTGGCAATGGTATTGGATCGTTTGTTCCTGTGGATCTTCACAATCGCATCGATTGTCGGAACGTTTGCAATTTTGTGCGAAGCGCCAGCTCTTTACGATGACACCATGCCGATTGATATGAAGATATCGTATGTAGCCCGACTCCAGTTCCCACCAACTTTTGAACACCAGCCCAAACACGCCTTGCAGTAGTCAATCGACTATTGATTGTGGGTAAGAACTGCTTTCTTTTCGAATGCACAGAATAAAGACTGGCAGTATTCCAATGGGTTTCATTCTCAGCTGCATGTACGACATTACCTTTGCAGGTGAAATATACACCCACACAAAGTTAAACTTTACAAATATGAAAAAATTGGGCTAATTTTTTCAATTACTTTTCAAAATATATTGGTAAAGCTATCTGTTTTTTTTTAGTGAAATTGTACATTACGATCTCATTACCACGTACATCAAGGTGCGCATCTTTAGTGTTCCGAGGTCACATAATTTCTTCTCCGAAACCTAGAAATAATCATTTCTTTTCTTCTATATTCTCTTTGATACAGGCATTAATATTACAAACATCAACCGAACGAATGTCTTGAGACTTGCTACGAACCTTAGGCCGCCCGCAAGTTCCGTAAAGCATCTGTGGTTCCAAGACTGACTTCTCTGGTTAAACATGTCCGTTGTTTTCCTCACTTCACAAGATAATGTACAGATCATTAAAACTGTAAACGACCGTTTAATACCAGATCCACTCAAAAGTATTATTTACACAATCATGTCAGTATTTGGCGACACACAGTCTAATACAGTCAGTTCCGCTATAATGCAATAGTTGCGTTCTTGTGAGACCTCGCCTTAGAGACAAGGGCGAAATAATAATAGGGGCACATCGAAGGACAATGGCCCGTCATCCATTCTTTTCATCATCACAATGTTCCCTGAAATCGCACCACAGCCAACACGCGTAAGCGAAAGTACGCGTTATACAGTGTTCAGATATACTTCAATTCGCGTTAACGACACGCGCGCAATAGCAGAATCGACTTGCACGGAAAATGGCGAATAACCCGAATAATCCACCTACTCTACCCAATATTAACAATCGAGAATTATCTACAATCAAATTATTACAAACTTAAAAAGACAAGAACGTCACTATTCAATCAGTATCGTGAATATTTTGCATAGGATCAGATCTTTGAAATGTACTACTATTTATTGTGGTCATTTTGTTCAGAAAAGGGCTGTACAAATAACTCATTCGTGCAAAACATTTCGACATAAAGTAACTAGCCAGTCACTTTTAAAACTTTATTGCAGCTTGTTGGAACAACCAGACATCAACATGGTCTGATCGTATAGTGCGCCACTGACAAAAGTTCAATAATCGTTTTTTGAATACCATGTCAATACTTAACATAATACAGAGAGTCAAGGAACGTAGAACCATGTGGAAACTCTGGTTACTTTTTTTATAAAACATAAAATAATATATGAATTTTAGGGCTGAAAATTAGTTATGAAACATCAAAAAGATCACTTGGATCGCAGGAAAGTGGATGTAACTGGTTTAGAACCATATTGACGAGCCGGCTTTGGTTTCTGCGAAAGTTTTACCTACATGTTACCTTACCAAAGTTTTCTCGTTACGCCTGTACATCAATTTTAACGGATTAAAAGAGAAGATATATTTAATTACAATTTAAATTTCATTAAATCATTCCATTCCCTCTTAAAATTCACTAACATACCACAAAGATAATTACTACTATAAAATGATACATATAGGAGACGCTGTTTGAAACACAATCGTCTTTTGAATTGACGCTAACAAGAGAATATTACCACAAAGAAGTACTGCAGGATATCAAGTAACCCAATGAAATACTGTCATTGAAGTATGTTCATCTTGAATTCGTCCGTACTCTAACTTTAAAAACTTGGCACATATTGCTAAGAGACACAAAATGTCGATGCAGATTACTGTGGTGAAACTGTGTTGTCAGACGAAAATGATCCTTATTGATTTTGCACGAGTGGATGAACAATAGTGGTCACTCTGCTGGTCCGACAAAGGACCAAGCAGGGAGTAGTGGACAGCACAGACAGAACTAAGTACACGTAGCATGTTTAAAGCGATGTTTCCTAGTTTGAAGGATTGCGTAAGATCTATATGAACTGTTGTTACCTTACAGGAAATATCTTAATGTAGGTTTAATTCACAACTCCAATAAAATTTGGTTATATTCCAAAATCTGAGTATCTTTTGTATTAAAAGAATCGTAAAAACGTATTCAAACCTGCAGCCATCCGACACACACACATCAGGTGAGACCCTTTGACACCATTTTATTTACCACCACTAGAATCATCTTATCTGAACAGGTTTCAAGGGAGAAAAATCTGCGTTACAAATAAAGCAGTCAACATGTAGATACGATAAAATTAAATTTATATGCAACATTGCCGTTGGCGTTGCAAACACCTGTAATTACGAGGGAGAGTCAAATGAAAAACTTAAAATATTTAAGATATATCTTTCCCTCGCCGATGTAATGGTACGAGGGAGTCACATGAAAACTTTAAAATATTCAAGGTTTTCATGTGACTCTCCCTCGTAGTTTTATTAAAGACTAATTTGGTTGTGATTGCGAATATTTATAGGTATTGAATAAATTCGCAGAATACAACCAACTAGATGCGACCTTTCTCAATTTATTTATTTCTTTAAAATGCTCTACATGTTTCAGACGGTTTTTCCGTCCATCATCAGGAGCTCAAAACTGCACATACAGCGTCAGGTATTTGTCAGACCGATACTGTTATCTGCTGCTAGCCCGGTAGGGCACTTTTCATTAATGTAGAGCACCTGACTCACGCCGCCATTAACACTCTGAAGACTGAAGTTCATCTAAGTTTTGCCATTCATTAAACTCTCTGATGTTAATGTTTTGTTCCTTTGTTCATTCTCCGAATAATATAAAACATAAAACAAGGTGGTACAATAGTAACCACTGCGCTTTAAGGATTCAAGTTCATTATCTTTACACGTTATGCCGTATCATTTGTATAATAAAAAATGTCATATTAAACTTAAATACCGTACCCGTACCTCAGCAAGTGAAACAAAAATTTTCTTTGTCCCTAATTTCGCATTAGTAGTAGCAGCAGCAGTAGTAGTAGTAGTAGTAGTAGTAGTAGTAGTAGTAGTAGTAGTAGTAGTAGTAGTAGTAGTAGTAGTAGTATAGTAGTAGTAGTAGCAGTAGTAATAGTAGCAGCAGTAGTAGTAGTAATTATTATTACAATAATACCAACCCCGGGTGCATCTGTACTATTTAATCACAATTTAAACATGAGATACTTACTGGCGCAGATTCTATTTCCTTTTCCGTGTTAATTATCATCCTAAGACAATGATCCATAATGCTTTCTACGTAATACATTCTTAACAGAACTGAAAGATTACAAAATGGTTTCATTTGATTGTAAATTTATGTTACCAAATAAACCATATCAGAAGTTCAATAAATTAAATAAATTATATATACTTAATTCACGATGTTTAGATACAACAACGGTGTCTTTGGAAATGGACTATGTTGTTATTTCATTCTATACATAACTGACTGTATCACTGAAATTATTTTAGCATATATGATTTAAGGTGAATTAAGCACCATAGTTTTGTTAACATAATTTGTTACTTACATTGTATTTACCTCAACTTCGCAATTAATTTTGCATTCACAGAACCTGTTCAGACATAAGTCAATCTCAGACTGATATTTATGTAAGTAACACATCAAGAAATGCACATACATAGTCTTCATTAATCTAAAATTTACATTAAAACACTTAAAACGCTCCTACATGTTTCGATCATACGCTCATCCTCAGGATACTTTGTTCCCTGCTAAAGTTACAGTTTAAAACAATCAGTGATTTACTTCGTTATATTAATTTGGTGCCGTGGCAGTCTGTCTGTAAGTAGAAATAAGTTTACTAAATAGATCGTTAAGGCAATATAGCAATAATTCCATGTAGTAAGAATAATTATTATACACAAATAATTAAGCCATATTGGTTAGAGCTTGAGTTGTGTTTACCGTGTGTTGTGTGTGAGTCGTACGTTGTTCAACTGAGATCGTCTGTGCATTTGTTGGTGTGTTACTTAAATAAACCACAAAATGTACGGTGCAACGGTAAAGATACTCAGACTGATGTTTCGTGAGATAATTTTTATTAGATTTGAAACTACTAAAAAAGGGTGGGGGCCTTGCCTTCACCATACGATAACGTCGCAGACAAAATAAAGTTTTACAATACCACTAACACAGTCATGACTCTTGTGTGAGGCAACGCAGTCAGAGAAGCACACTGCTTTATTTGCAGTAAAGTTAAATGACTTTTTCTTTGTTCTTCAAACTAGGAAATAAAACGCGCAAATCTGATGGTACTTCTAGAATAAGGAATTTACGTATTTTGTTTAGCTGTTACATGAAATAATACTAACGCACTCGTCATGTAGAAATTTAATTGTTCTTGATACATTATTACGCCAAATAAAAAAATTGACTTTGTGAGCTTTAAAAGAATTTGGTATTAGTCTATAATTATTAAGTAGCTATAATCAAATTTTAATTATTTATTAACACCAACATAAAATTGTTATTATTAATTAGGGTACAGTTAGGTGTGGAAAGTTTTTCATCTCAAAATGTTATCATCATTATCACAAATATCATTCCAGTTTGATATGAATGTGTGACAGCGTAACCAGAATACTGTGAGAAAGAAGATACAATTAACAATACAAATGTTGGCGTGTGATTCACTGATAATTTACTGGCAGTGTTACTCAATAGCACTACAGGTTTGTGTCTAGTTGTTCCGTACCGCTAAACGGACTTCGGTATGTTCAATAAAATTCTGCATAATTCCAAACACTCTCAGAAAAGCGCAGTTTTTTTTACTGTAACCAATCACATCAACGGTCTCAGACCCTTCGTTGTTTAAAGTGTGTTGAAAGACTTCTGGATTGCGTAGACTAATAGTAAAATTTCCTTTTCAAAAACACAATATAAATTTTTGTAAACTTACTACAAGTTCTCTATATCAATGACGTGATATTCTGTGCCTATATTTAGTATTTATTCCTGTAACAATTATTATAACACTTCCATATAATTTCTTTGCTTCCAACCCATCACATAAGCCTATCTGTCAATACCCAAAATTCCAATGACCTCAAAAAAATTTCATTTCACTTTCTGCAGTCACACTAAAAATAGAAAATTTATTTCGTCCTTATGGAGTGGAATTTTATCGTAAGAAAGTATTTTAATGAATTTAATTATATTATCTTATAAATAATTTCATTGCTAGGAGCGATGCTAAAATATCACGTAGCCTTAAAATAGTTATCACGTATAATATTTTCGGTAAGTCCAAGACAAAAACTATGGATCAAAAAATGGCCGCATATAATAAGCATCCAAGAAAAACACAAAACGTTTTGTTATGGGTCCAATTATATTTTTTATTGTACTTATCTTTGCGACAGATTTGGTTATATGGTGTTAGAGATCCTAGAAATCCCCCGTGAGATATTATCTCAGTTCAATCAAAATATGTCCTAAAAGAGTCCAGTAAATGTACAAAACACAACAAAACATATTGTTAGAGTTGCGCTCATCAACGCCACAAGAAGTACAATAATCATCTAAGAAAACACGATGAATTTTGTTAGCTATCCGATCACCTTTGTTGCAGAATCACTAACATTTGTTTACACATCCAAACATTTTATTATAGATGCGTCACATTTTGACACAGATCCGAACAGTTTGCTACTTATCCAATCACAGTTTCACTCAGTCCCTATCACACCGTAATAGACCCAGAAGAAATTTATATAGAACCACTCACATTGTTACAAATCCGATCACACTGTATTACACATTCATCACATTTTGACATACACGGTATCCCACCCCATTTCGTTACGTATCACATCTAGTCTTGACACATACCCGAACAGAGCTTCTTACAGATCCGACAACATTTTGTTAGAGATCCGAGCATATTTTTACAGAACCGAGCACATTTCGCAAGCATCGTATAGGCATGGACCTCTGGAATAGCGGAAACGGGTGTTTTGATCCCATTTGACGGCAATTATGTATGCCCGCGTTATTCTCTATTGTGGAATCCTGTACCTTACAAGGTACAGTCCCAATGTAAAAAGGACTTTTTTTCAGAATTAATTCTGACTCGGAAGAGGCTCGAGGGTCTCCGTGGTAAGTTTTCACTGCAGAAAGTCAAACGTTCTTTCCGAATGTTTTCCCTTCAAATGCCTAAGTATCCACCTTGTGTTTCAGTGTTTTCGTGATTATTTACGCTTAAATATGCATCAAGCCATAAAATCTACTGGCACAATGGTGGTAAAACTCCAAGCATTCTTAAGCTCTTCATTACATGAGGGTAAGTTATCGGATCCCGATTTACCTGCAAAGAGACTCTATGGAAACTAGAACAGGAATGAATGCGGAATAAATTATAGAAATCGCTTGCTCTGCCCGGAATCGAATCCAGATGCACCGCTCGTTCAGTCCATAGCCTAGTCACAATAGTGAAAATCTCTCTTTGTTTTTCGGAACACATTTTAAGCTAATGTATATATGATGTATTACCAGCAGATTCCCCTCATGTAGATGTCAAAATATCAGAGCGTACGCCATATACAAACAGTATTTCGAACATAACTCAGTCTCAGAAGCTGGTCTGCGGTACGGAGTCTCGTATTTCGTAATTTCTTGACACCACTATAAAATAAATTTCTTAGACTTCAGAACTTCAATAAGGACCTAAACACGTGCGAACCTTTTGCTACGTCCTTGAGGTACGCGTAAAAATAAATGCAAACACATCAGTTTAAGAAATGCATTCTAACAGTCTGATTTTTTTTTTACCCAGTCCTAATCTTTATATCGTTCTCCAGCTATCACCCAGCTGCAAATGTCGCCTTCTATAGACTTTTCATATAAACGCTGTTATAATACCTAAACAAGGCTAAAAACCGTTCCTGTCACTTCCTTCTGTTACATTGTTCATTATTATTGTTCAAATTGCTACTGACACTAACAAAGCGCGGAAACAAGAATCATTCATATGAGAACTTGTGGTGACAGTTACAATAGCCATAACACAGAACGAACATTTCACACTTTTGTGATCGTGCACTCTCAGGTGGACACTCTTTCTGGGCGATGACACCGTACAGATGTGTACTGTGTTGTCTACAGTTCGGAGACGAAAGAATAAGGGACAGTTTGCGTCGCAAATACAGTGCTCTCATACACACATACGTGCCAACATCCACAGACACGATCCACAGTACGTAATAGTTACAGCGGTGTTTACCATCAATATTTTGGCGTTCTGTTTCTAATACTCTTATCTAACGGTCCTATTCATCGATACCAGTTATAAGTTCTTGAATTTCGACTAATATTTCTCCGTAACATAAAGCATTTTAAATGTGTCTATTGTGAGTGAGTGAGTGAGCAACGTCGAATTTTTTAAAGATATCTTCACTAAATATACTGTAGCTTATCTAAAGAGCAAAGTGTAACTGGTGTCGTTGCAACCGGCCACCAATTAATCAATCAATCAATTTAAACTTACAAATGATACAATGTACTGTAATGTAAATCAAACTATTATATAAAAATTGCTCAAAATATGTGTACTAATTCTACCTCTGTGTTTTTCATTCTTTCCTTCTGGTTATTATCCCACCTAATATCCACTTGGCTTCCCAAAATTAGTCGGCTTAAAGGCAAAATAAGAAGTGAAGATGCGATGCAGGCAAGAGATAACTTATTCGCTAGAACCCTTCACAACACACCCGTTATTTTTAACTTGTATTTTGTTCGATGCCATATGCTACTTTTCTCTCCTTTGTACGCTCTATAGTTCCACCCTTACCCAAGCTTTGCATAGCCAACCCACACCGTCTTCTCCCCAATTTCCTATCTCCTCACCGCAGACCGGAACATAGATCCTACGTTCACGACGCTTTGTGTGTTGGTGAAGCGGAAGATGGCTCTCAGATGACGATACACATATTAAAATCACTTTAAGCAAGAATTTGAAACGTTCTACATCGCCCACCATACAGCATTTCACAAACAGCAACCGTCTAAATGCCAAAATAAAAACCACCTGAAAGTATTTTTCTGTCTATTACTTTCCGATGCCCGAAAATTTATTTCTTTGTTTTTATATTCCCAAACCCCTCCCGTTTTTCTTTCAGATAAAGAGTGGTATTAATTTAAAGATGTCTATGGAGGAATGATCGAAGATACTGAAAGGGAAAAAGTTCTCTGGAAAAGCACCAGTCTCATTGTCATTTTGACCAACATAAATTCTGTATGGACCGGCCTAGGATCTAACCCAGGCCACCGCAGTTAGATGCCTGGACAGCCTGGACCATGGCACGACCCTGGAAGACTAAAATTAATCTATAGTGTGTAAAAATATCGAGTTCATAATTTACAGAAAATCCAGTTTCCTTCCATTAGAGCGATAATTTGTCATCAGCAATAAAGATAAATAAATCGCTACGTTACAGGCCTAAGAACCGTATGGAACACACAAATACACTGTGAGGCATAAAACACATTTCTTAGAGTTAAAGCTGGTGGTATGTGAACCAACTGCTAGGCTTTGAAATCCTTGATACTGAGTCCATTTTTAAAATGTAACGTCCTGTCCTTACTCTAACAACTGAAGTAACGAATTGTTGTCACCTACATTTCCTCTACGATGTCTCGGACAACGGGTGGCATCACACAGGAGTCGGCAGTTTAAAGCAAGTCGTGGCATTGAATGTTTAAATTAACAACATTAATTATAACGTGGATGTGTATCTTTTATTGCAGTATCGCAACTCGCTACGTACTACACTGGTATACAAGGAAAATTCTAAAACCAAAAACAATGATTGTTTCAGTGTCTCTCATTTATTTCTCCCGTATGCCACAAAGGAAAATGTCCGCTTTGCAGAACGAAAATAAGGAATGGGGTAGCATTAAATGGGTACTGGGATAAACGGTTTCGATGGATGTACGATCACTTAAGAAGCCGGAATTTGAGATCAGCATTGCGGAACTAAATAATTCTGCTGTCACAGTTTTAGATGTAAAAGTTGTCCCCTTTCAAGTTTTAGGGAAAACTACCAATAATCTTATCGTTCCCGTGTTCTTCGTTTTGGAATTTGAGCACTCTTTTGGGGCTTGTTTATTGTACAGAACATTTTATATTTTAAATGTCGTTTAATCTTTTAACTATACCACAAATACGTTCTAAATATTTATCTCAGTAATTAACCAACTTGATGCGCAAAATTTTTGTTTTACAATAAGGTGTGATTATACCAGAGGCTGTGTAAGGCAATTGTGACCTCCTGATGATGAGCACATGTGCTCGAAACATGTAGAGGCATGAAATAAACTTATTGTAAAACAAAAGTGCATCAAGTTGGTTAATTACTGAGATAAATATACTGAGATGCACGGTCAGCAAAACGTCAAAAACGTTCTAAATACTTTCACCCATCCATATGAAGTGTGACAACATTTAAAATACAAAAAATATATATATATATATATATCTTAAAAGCGAGAGCCGGCATGTGATGCTTTACCTTGTTACATAGCTCTGTTTTACTATTTTAGACAACAGAACATAACGATTGTACTAAACTTCCCCTTATCCCACACTCAGCCTGAATTTGTGCCGTACAGACATCGTTCCGTTCGTGATACTTTAGCAGCTACCATTTATATCATAGTGTTTGCTGTCACTGCGGTCTATAATCAACCAACGGGGAAACAAATTAATTTTACACCTTTCAGTAAGTCTGTGCTGTGAAATGTTCCCCTCATTCTGCGCAACTACTACACACAGACTTCACGATAGTATCTGTAAACATCACCACCATTCCTTTGGAGCACGCCGTGTTGTTACTTCCGACGTACAACCGATAACTACGACGCTCGGCTACTACTTTGCAATTCAATATTATAGGGTATGCCTTCGAGATCTGACAGTCCCTCAGCAAGTCGAAGAAATTCTCAACTGTTTTGTAATACTAAGATATTTTAACCTACCTATAAAACCCCACCTTTTGAATTTTATCCTGGGGCAGATAAACATATTTTTCACGTCCATACTGCTCTTATTTAACATCAATATTCATAATATCCTCCCATACACGCTACACCTGGGTCTCCCAAACGATCTCGTACCTTCAGATAAAATTTTGTATGCAGATTTCATTCTCCCCATGTGTACTCTCTGACAAGCGCCTCTAACTCCATCCACCTCGTCCTAACAGTATTAGCCCACGTATTCCAAATTACGAACCAACTCGTCACGTAACTTCCACAACCCCTTCTTACTCTCGCTTTGCGAGGACCTAAAATTCTCTTTCCTCATTCGACATCAATTTATATTTTTCCCTTAAGAAAGAGACCAACTTCCATCCAAAATGTGTAGGATTATACAGGTAAAAATTAAACTTGTCTCTATAGAGCCATGAAGGCACATAGGGGAAGAAGAGGTACACCTCCACTCATTCTTAACCTCGGCACTAGATGGAAGTGTGTTAAACTTCACGCTCCGGCCTTTTTCCTCCGGAAAATAATAATCTCCGTAACCATTTTACAAGAGAATGAATGGGCCATACAGCCAGCACTGGCGTTTCGGACAACAGAAAGACTTCTTGCCTCTGAAGGGATTCAAACCCCAAATCGTCATGACCACAGCGTAGTCACTAAATATAATTCGCTGTCCCGAGGTCTGCAGGTAGTATTATAAGTTTCTCGTTATTTTATTTGTGAATGTAAACTGTGTTCTTTCAGTGCAAGAGAAGAACATATATTGACGTGTCTGAAAATGGGTTGCTAAGGAGAATATATTTGAGCTTTAGAAAAAAGAAGTAGCAGAAGTGCAACACCAAACTTCGGTGGGAAAAAAATGCTCATCTTCAAGCCTCCATAATCTTTAGACAGAGAGAGATAGCTGTCCTGGAAATAAGGTTCAACAGTTTTTTTTTTAATATTCCTTATTTACCAAAAAAGATTCTATATGACTTTCAGCACGTTTAGCAACCTGCCAATCATGTGACCTTCGTTGCATTTTTATGACAATCTTTGCTAGTTAAATTATAAACGACGCTTCTTTGTGCCCTAGCATTCTTGTTACCGTTTATTTACTTAATGTCCTGAATAGTATATTCTATGCCCTCAGAAATTTCATTACATTGAACGTTTTGAGTGGGTCGCTATTATATATATTCCTTCATCTATTTAACAATTTCAGTCACACAAGAAGGCATCTGTTCTTTTAACATTCATATGTCCGTGCATCGCTAATATATTCGCAGCGTACAACCAACAAGATGCAACGTTTCACAATTTATTTATTTATTCTGTAAGACGCTCTACATGTTTCAGACGGCTTTTCATCTATCATCAGGAGCTCAAAACTGCACATAAGCGTAAGGTATTGGTCTGACAAATACCTGACGCTGTATGTACAGTTTTGAGCTCCTTATGATGGACGGAAAAACCGTCTGAAACATGTACAGCGTCTTACAGAATAAATAAATAAATTGTGAAACGTTGCATCTTGTTGGTTATACGCTGGGAACAGAATAGCATCTGTTCTTGTTCGTCTTCTTCTTCATAACATAAGCACATACCAAAGCGTAACGATAAATCTTTGGGAAAATCCAACAGACATTCCAGATTTTACTGTAAAAATTCCATTATTGCTAAGGGGAATCAAACCCGGGCCATCCAGTTATAAGTCAGTTAATTTGCCGAACCATCATGGCTTAGTATTCTAACAAAGAAAGACAAAAAAATCGACATTAAGTCCGTATTTATGTTCGAAATGCATCAGTGTGGAAAGCTCCACATTTTATTCCTTCGAATGGTTGCTCAATACACTTGTGCTGTCTAAAACGAAGGAAGCACGACTTCAAATGTAAGCCTGAGAAATGTGTCTCAGATTATATTCATAATTGGTACATAATCCCTGCTTTTGTGACGTCACAAGTGCTCTGATTACCTCAGCTACATCCAGGAATCTGAAACCCTCATGCCAGGAGAAAGGAGGAGGAGTGTCTGGAAGTAAGGAAAGAATTTTGTAGTAAAAAGAAAGAAGTTGATAGTATCTTATTGAATCCTGAGTAAACGGATTTACAACGTAATGGTGTTAGTACGTCGGTTATTAAGTAACTAAACTTAGCACTCATTAGCTTTACTCTCGCCAACTACCGGCGCTCACCGCAACTATTAATCCTTCCGGAAGGAAACAAAATGTGTTACTTCTAATCGCTGATTTCATTCATTAAGAACTTACTGACACAAATATGACTAATTAAAAGTCTTACTTCCAGGTGCATTTGTAGGAACTCTTGTACAAAGTATTGCACTTCGTCACTCGCAAAAACCTGTCGACCAGCTACTGCAGTTATGAAGATTATCGTTGACTTTGCTGTGGATTTTATTAAATGCTAGTCTGCTTCTGAAATATACAAAAATTCGTGCGGTTTAGTGTACAACTACAAGCGTTTAGCGCACTCCACCGCTTTAGACGTTTCAGCAACGTTTCTTCCTAAACCAACAACTTCTAATATCGTATCTCTCTACATTCCATAATATATATATATATATATATTAACACGTCACTCCATAAGCCCAACAGTCAGCTTTGAAATGATATTACAGACATCCACTAGAGCAACTAAGCATTAGATATATAAGCATAAGTTAATTCTTGCAGGGACGCAATATTTAGCTTGGCCGAAGATTTCCAGTTCCAGTACTCCTGTTTTTCTGTCACCCCTTGTACGTTTATGATACACGGTAAGTGATTTGTAACAAGCTTCTAGCGAAATTGCCAATAATCCTCAAAATCCACAACACCATTATGATTAACGATTATCAGGGGACCTATCGTTCATAGTTAGGAAGCAATAAAACAATCAACAATGAATACTGAACGCGATATACGCACAAGGGTAATTAACGGAAACAGACGACAAGAAAATTCGTATGCTGCTGCTATTTTCGGCCGCTCGAATGCTGAGATAGTGGGTTCGAATCCCACCGGGGGTATGGATGTTTGTCTGTTGTGACTGTCGTATGTTGTCAGGTAGAGGTCTCTGCGACGAGCTGATCACCCGTCCAGAGGAGTCCTACCGAATGTGTTGCGTCGTTGTGTGCGATCTAGAAACCTCGTGAATGAGGAGGCCCTGGCCCACTGGGGGCTGTTGCGCCAAAAACAAACAAAATACAGTAAAGAGTCACAGTTGGCCAGACCAGTTCTGTGGCGTACACCTACTATTCGGTGGTTACGTGAGGCTCTTTCCTTGGGCATGTAGCGTTCGGGGAATCAAGTTCTCCACTCACCTGCTTCTAAGTCGTGTATAAGAATGATAGGAACTATAGTAGAACCATCCACTACAGCTATAGTAGAACCATCCACTACAGTTACAATCCACTACAGCTACAATCCACTACAGCTACAATCCCCCACATACCTTCATCGCATGGACTGAGACAATTTTGTTCTAATTTTTATTATAGTCGTGTCTTACTTGTACAAATATCAGCCTTTCATGCACATTTCGTAAGTCGGTCGTGTCATTATTTCAGATGTCACGTTCACATAGGCATCTAAATTATATGTTCAAAGTTTGTACACTGCCACCGGGTGAAAACCCAATTGCAGTTAATAAATATTATTATTATTATTATTATTATTATTAAAATTATCCCATATACTCTCTTTAAAATCGCAACTTTTCCATACTCTATAGATCATATAGAACAACCGAGCACTATATCCATACCTGATCGCTCATATTACGTTCACATTTCGTGGATTAGCGGTCCGAATGTTCCTACTGTGTAAGAGACGGTTGTTTTGATGCATTTGCCTCGTTTTACTTAATAATAGACAAATGTCGAAAGACCATTTAAGCTGGCCCACAAGCTCTTTCCTTCCATCCCTCTAACGATTTATTTTACCCTGTTCTTATTTACCTTTTGTCCCTATGTTCTATATCCCGTGAAATAATACGCTGCAATTAAGTATCCTGGCAGCATGAAACATTACATTGCCGTCGCTCAACATGTTAACGCGTTCCCGTTATACGTGCTTTACATAATGAAATGTTTCAGGCGCTATATCGGCATTTCACACAACGGTCTTTCGAGAAGATGTTTTTTAAAATAAACAAACTTAAACAATTTTATGTTTATTGGACCGTGCATCATCTTTATAGTTGCGTAAAGAGAAAAAACCAACTTGATGCCACTTATTGTAGTGCTTCAGACTGCATAAAGACACCACACCGCCATAGCCACACTGAATCGGAACGCCAACACACACCAAACCAGATACCACCCATGAAATAAAAACCAGTTAGTCGCAGAC
>Ga0123357_10003213_pt1 | contig 18613 bp, 7 predicted proteins | sample TergutEmb28metaG_FD_89873 | JGI IMG/M metagenome (GOLD analysis project Ga0123357, IMG submission 89873) | Embiratermes neotenicus P4 segment gut microbial communities from Petit-Saut dam, French Guiana - Emb289 P4 | ecosystem: Host-associated > Arthropoda: Insects > Digestive system > Gut ...
AGAAGTGTGTGGAGTCCCAAGGGAACTACTTTGAGGGTGATTAGGTGTCCAACGCTCCAAGTAAGCCAGTTTCTTTTTCCCGGCCAAAGGTCGGATACTTTTCTAACAGACCACGTATATACTTGCCCTTATCTTTAGCTTGCAGTAACTACACTGTCTAGTGATGCCATGCAGTAGTGCATTGTACTTATTTCCTCTTTTATTGATGATATTTCACCCATTCTGGGCGAAGGCCCAAATAATGTGTGATTTCATGTTTTTTGGGCTTACATTAGTAATTTTTACTACTTAGTTCTCAGCAGCCTAAAGACAGTAATTACCAACAAGTCTGAAATAATAAAACGTTTATTACATTTACATTTTCCATAACTTTTCTAATTTTTAGTTACTTCTTGTGTTTAAACCTTCTTATTTACGGTGCACCTAAGGATTCTGCCACTAAATATAGCGGACTGACAGGATAAATAACCTGTAATGAAGTGTAAAAGTCGTGGAGGAAATCGGCCTTTTCCTAAGAAGAGTTACTGTTCCAGAAATTTCCTGGTGGGATTAAGAGGAACTAGAGGATCCTAGAATCCTGGGCGAGATACGAAATTTGCCTACCTTACTGCTTAAGCTAATTTGTCACGTCATTTGTTTGTGGTAAAGTCCATTTTTAATAAAACGTCCTTTACTTTTTTCCACTCCTTCTTATGCCAAGCAATGCTGAATTTGTGGTAGACAGAATGGCATTTTGACATATTTGTTTTACAGTACTTCGGTTTTCCCTATAATTATCATTCCACCAATAATCCATACTAATATTTGATTCGTCTACGAATGACGCTACATAATCATAGCAATTTAGAGCATCGCTAAACAAAGAGCTTCACAACTTCTCCTCACATATTTTCCAGAAATGTTGCAAAGAAAATACGAGAGAGTAGCCACATATCTACATTTCTAACATCCACTAACTAAAGACGAGATATCGTAATAAATTCAGTTCGGAAGTTGGTGATTCTGCAGTCAACAATGCGGTTATAGCGATGGCTTGCTTGCAGGATGTCATATTAGAGCCCATGGTTGCTACTTCATGTCGACTGCTACTGCTCGCGACTCCGCAGCTGAACCGTTTTCGACTTCAAATACCATTGTTGTCCGATCCTGTGTTTCATCTGTCTGAGCGTTGCTTTGTCTCTACGGTCTTTCGATTGTAGGTCAGATAGTGTCTGCCTGTGTGAAAACGTTTAAATTTCGTGGACCTTAAAATATTTATTACGTAATTTGTTATTACAACGCTCTTCCGAAACTCAGCAGTGGGCATGTTATATCGCTGGGTAAGTTTTCTTTTATAGTATCAAGGAACTTTGTTTTATTCTTGGAAACCAAATGTCATTACTGATAATTCTCTTGAATATTTTTCAATGAACTTAGGCAAATACTAGGATACAATCTTAATATGTTACAAAACCGTCTTCTTATATCCTTATTTCCAGTTTATTTTTTAAAATATTCCGAATACTTAGCACGTCACATAATGGTTAAAACCAAAATATTTTCCTTTACATTTTAGGCAATAAAATATATATTACATCATAAGGTTCGTCATTCCCGTTGTGTTCAATAAAATAATTAGAATGGAGTGTATGTACTTATCTAACACAACTTTATTTGATGGTAGCGATATGTCTAGTATTTACTACATAAGGTACAACTACATGTTTCGGCGCTTGACAGTGGCCATCTTCAGGTTGTACATGAAATAGTAAGTAGGTAGTTATACGAGACTTAATATGGGTTGTATACAGTGGGGAGTTAGGAGTTGAGGTGGAGACGAGATCTCGTATGTATCATGGAGGATGGAGGGTGTGAGTACATGGGGTATCTCAGATATACATATAATAGCAGATACCCCATATATTCACACCTCGCAACCTCCATGATACATAAGAGATCTCGTGTCCACCTCAACTCCTAACTCCCCACTGTATACAACCCATATTAAATCTCGTATAACCGCTTACTAAGTGTTTCATGTACAACCTGAAGATGGCCATTGCCAAGCGCCGAAACATGTGATTTTACCTTATGTAGTAAATACTAGACATACCTGTACCATGAAATAAAGTTGTGTTAGACAAGTACATACACTCCACTCTAATTAATATATTAGATGAAAAATTCAGGTCCTGCTTCACAGCGAGTTTGTCCGTGACTTTTACTAACACCATCCTCTGAACACTGAATAGGAAAATGTCACTGGAAACTTACAAATACAGGAATGGGCACAATGCAGAATACTTTAATGTTAAAAAAGTGGTACATATGTTAACTGCTCTGCTTTAAAGGTTTACAATTAGATGATCCCTTAAGTAACAAAAACATTAACTTTGGTTTTATGGGAAAATTAATTTACAGATCTCTCTTTAACGCCTGCCCCAACAAGACTTACAAGGTTATTTACTTACGTACTGGCTACATCTACTCGCAAACACCAAAAACAAATTCTGGTATTCACTTTATTGTAAACCGCGTGTTATGTTACAATTACAGAGTCTATATATCTGTGTTTCAGTGCCACAAAGAGAAATGTGACAGCCTGAAGGAAAATATCCACCCATTCCTAAACTGTTCACTTTAGAGACGTGAGTTGTTTCTTTCACAGTCTCGCCTCCCTGCTCAAGCGAAAAATGAATGGAAACTGTATAGCATGAGAATGGGTGGGAATCACATCCGCACTGCCTGTGATGGAGAAGAGAGAAAAACATACCTGTAACAGAATTCGAAATCCTATTGTTTAGAACATATGAATAGCATTGAATAGACGCAGTTACTCCAGCTTATTGTCGTTTGTAGTACGTGTATATAATCTTATATCATATTTTTGAGAAATTCGAATAAAGAAAACAGTTCCGTTATTTATACAAATGTTCTCTTAGATTAATAATTGCACACGCATTTCTCCTTTTGTTTAATTCCATATGAAAACATCGGATTTATTAAAACTGTTTTAATCACGTATTTTGTTGGACATAAATTTTTACTACTTGAATTTTAGAGAAATTTTTTGAGAGGTCTGAAATTTACAGATGGCATTTTTGTTCAATTATGAATTTGTTTCATGGAAGGCAAATGGAAGCACTGCATGTTACGTGCCTGCAACAGGTTTATTAATTCTTTTCATGAATATGCTACCCACATCCACCTTGTCCATTTAGACAAAAAATATTAAAGTTAATAAAAGAAAGTGAGACTACTATTTCCTGTTTCCCAATAAACCCACAGAAACAAACCGATATAAAACACAACCATTTTGTACAGTATTTCAGGCTTTCGGCACGGTGTAAATGAGACCTTCGTTCTTGTGGGATATTACGCAGAGTAGATTGGTAATTAGTTACCGACGTTTCGGAATAACCTCTCAGCCCCATCTTCAAGTGTCCAGTACTCCAGTCTCCTTGGACTGCTTGACCCTTGAATATGGGACAGACGATCTGTCCCGAAACGTCCGTAACTAACTACGAATCCACTCTGAGTAACATCGGAGAAGAATGAAGATTTTTAATTTATGTCAAATTTAAAAAGTCAATTGAGAGAACCTACAAATCCGTCTCATGAATTTTAATATTTTTTTCTGATTTATAACTTTCTTTGCTGTTACTGCAGTATGATTTTCTATTTGTGTGATGCCAACACCAAGGTAATGGTAAAGGTAAAGGTAAAGCAGCCCATTACGGGCCTCGAGTGGCCCAGAGGGTTCCAGGAAGTTAAGTTTCCTAGATTTCGTGACAACGGCACAGGATGGTGGTAAGTTTGTCAGCCTTACGCACCGGCCGCCTTTACCCCCAGGAAATGCTCCGGTATTCATTTCTGTTAGAGGCTGAGTCGATTCCAGGGCCATAGTGCGATCGGAAGGATTTTATGTCAGTGAAAAATTCCAATGAAACCAGCTGGGATCGAATCAGCGACCTTCCGATTTGTAGCCCAGCGCCTTAAGCACTGTGCTACCGCAGTCAACACCAAGTGCCAATCATATGAAAATAACAGTGTATTTTCTTAGGCGACAAAATAAGCGAACCGGGTAAAAATCGGCAAACAAATCTGGTGGCGACTTTTTGTATAATATAAATGAAAGTTTCATCAATTCCGACCATGGAGAGTACAATCACGTCATAATAATAGACTATAATTTTCACGAACTAATTTTACATCCACTGTACTTCTGGCCAGTTTGGCGCTCGTTACCAATCACGTTGCTGTAGCTGCAGCTCCACGTTTCTCATTATTTCGTGTTATCTGTATTTAAATCAAGTCATCTCTCCTCTCCCTGACGCAGTCTCTCTAAATTCCTACCATCAGTATATATCAGTCAGCAACCAATCCAATACTAGAGTCGACTCAGTAATTTCTTTGTTTCGCGTCCTTTCAGATAATAATCGAGGGCTTACTTCGCAGGGTGGGGAGTGGCATTCCACATCAACGTGATATGTAGAATGGTCTTCTACATCAACGTGACCGGTTACCCCTTCGGCTCGGGTTTAAAGTACAGGTAAGTTCATCCTTACACTGCTTCTTTCCTGTTAAATAATTTCGTGAATAATGTTTAAGAATAGGAACTTTACATGCTTCATTTTTAATCAGCCACCTAAGTATTTTTGATCAGTAAGTGCGGAATATAGATTTGTGCTCCTCACCCAATATTGCGCGGGTGATAAAATCGAGAATAATGAGATGGGCTGGGCATGTGGCGCGTATGGGTGAGGAGAGGGGGGTGTAAAGGTTCTTGCTGGGGAACCCGGAGGGAAAGAGACCACTAGGGAGACCTAGGTGTAGATGGGTGGATAATATTAGGATGGATCTGCAGGAGGTGGGATGTGGGTATATGCACTGGATTGGGCTGGCTCAGGATAGAGATAGGTGGCGGACGCTTGTGAGTGCGGTAATGAACCTTCGGGTTCCGTGAAATGGGGGGAATTTCTTGACTAGCTGCTAACCAATTAGCTTCTCAAGAAGGACTCTCTGCACCATGGAGTAAGTAAGTAAGTGCGGAATATAGAGTGAGGGAATAAGAAGACCAAAGTGTTGATGATAATATTATATTTAAGTTGGAGTAATTAATAAAAGGCTACAGAAAGTAACATCACAAAGATCTTCATACGCCTACCAGACATTAATGGGATGAAATAAAGTGAAATGCCAACTTGATGCAACTATGTAATTTTATTGATGTATTCTTAGCTCGACGTTTTTCGAGTACATACGCCCATCATCAGGAGCATTAGATGTCCCTCCCAAAACCAGGTGAGCACAAACCTCCAGTCCCCACACAAACAGACCTGTACAATACTCCATAGAAAGCACTGATAAACACCTATATAACACGGCATAGAGCCAATACACACACATTTCATATTATTTCATTCTTTACGGTGCTGAAAACCATATACTGCAACTCAACATCTAATGTTCCTGATGATGGGCGTATGTACCCGAAACATGTCGAGCTAAGAATACATCAATATAATTACCTAGTTTCATCAAGTTGACATTTCACTTTATTTCACGAGGAAGATGCACGGTCAAACAACCGTCAAATTAAAGGGATGGTCAATATATGGGGGGATAAGAAGTGAAGAGCATTTGACATGCGTGTGAGAAAGGGGAAATGCATACAGAAAACCCTAAAGAAAAGGGACCACTTATAAAACCTGGTTGTTTATGGGAGGGATGATATTAAAATGGTCTTCCAATGAATAAAATGAGGCGTGGATTGGACACATTTGGCCCTTCATAATGACCAATAGAGAGAGCTTATATACAGGGGAATTAACCTTCTGGTAAAAAATATTCACCCATAAATGATTGACCCACGTGGGCACCTAACTGGTTTGAAGAATTGTAAATCGTGTTGCAGCTTTCGAGATTTGGACAAACGTTCCCGGTCACTCACTATAGCATCTGAATTATTCCTGCTAATACGAAATAAATAAGGATTGTCAAAATCTCGTGCTGAATGAGCGCACTTCTCTCTCGATACAGTAGAACGTTGTCATAACCACAGAAAGCAGCAAGTGAAGCCTCAGCATTACTTTATGTAAAGCGACGAAGACGTGAACAACTCTTTCTTTAGGTTCAGGAAAACAAAAGCCACTTAGGCCGTCGATCGTTGATGGCGGGAAATTTAAATTTCGACATCCGTAATTGCCATAGAGCAAAAATTTGTGTTTTCAGGTCTTCTGGTCACGATGATGCACATATATATCCTGTCTGAAGTCATATCCTAGTAGAAAGTACGAGTATCTTAGAAGAAATACATGTAAGTGTTTTGTGTGTAGTGTTTTATATACTGTTGTGTCGTTTCACTGAAGCAGTATTTCGGGTTTTCTACCCCTTATAAATCTGCGTAAAGTTTTACGCAGAAAAGGGCGAGACCATCATTTTTGTTTTTGTGCAAACAAAAATTATATATATATATATGTGTGTGTGTGTGTGTGTTCATTTGTTTGCACAAAAAATAAAAATAAGTGGTCTCGCCTTTTTCTGCATCCGCTATAATGTGTAAACTCCTACCCCTGACATTGATTAACCTTTTAGAGCCTACTGGCTACGTGATGCACCAACAGGTTCAACAGTAAAGAATCCGACGTTCCGTCCACACTGTATTTATGTGTTTTGTGTTTATCCGAGAATAAACAGCGACTTGTGTAACATACATCATAGGCTAAACCGACTGGTTTTTATAACCGAGATGGAAAGTGTTTACTGCGCGGCACGAGCTGGGTCTTTTAAATAAAGCAGTCTGCGGTTCTTATTTAAACGGTTCCGTATTTTTCGGGTAGTTGTAAGTATTTTGTCTAAGAATTTGTAGCTTAGCTTGCGATATTAAATGAAGATTAAAGATCGAATCCCTGTCAATATCACAGTGTGTTCTGAAGTTAAAACTGCGATGAAAATTAGATTCTGGTGTTTTGTTTTGTGGCAAAATGCAGTGACACGTGTGCTTACCAGCGTATAGGATTAAAGGTTTGCCTTCTTCAGAGGTTCATTTCTACCCTGAATACGAAAACTTGCATTGCCCTCCTGAACGCAAGCCAGCAAGGTACCTTACCCCAGAAGGCCATAAACAAAAGACTTACGACCACAATAAACTCATAAAAGAACAAATATTTAAGAGGGTGAATTCATTAAAATTAAGAGGCATGTCTACAAACCTTGGAATAAGGTCTATAGCCTATTACCGTTGCGCTAACTCCTTGAATCTCCACCTGTGTAAATCTTTATTTACTAGTGTCATCTGGTGGAAGAATAAATAGCCATTTCATGTCCTTTAGATGTGGGCTTCTGACCTACATTAGTGAAGGAAAATAATTTACACTTCCAAAGGTGAGTACACCATAGTTGTTCGAACAGGCGTCACGTTAAGAAGGCGTCTGAGGAATGTGGGAATAACATTTCATTACGCGTGACTACGAAGTATAAGTTATTTGAAAGTTATGCTTGAGACTGTAGCCTCTTTACCCCCATATCCATTGGCTAGAATTCTGCGCGATTTCCACGACACTTCTAATGTGATATCGAAGATTTTTTATCCTTAAGCCCCTGACGGCAATTAGTCTCTCTCTCTCTCTCTCTCTCTCTATATATATATATATATATCGCTCGACAGATTTTTGACGTTATTCAAGTTTGATTGGTACTTGTGTAATGTAGGCTGTAAAAAGGATATATAAAAATGAAAGCAGTCAAAATTCTAAAACTTTTTCTGAGAAAAATATCCAACCCATACTAGTGAGTGTTATTTTCATAAAAATCACATTTTCCAACAACCGGTTGCTGGAAACGGTGATTTTTATGAAAATAACACTCACTAGTATGGGTTGGATATTTTTCTCAGAAAAATAACCTAACATGTTCAACATGAAGATGTTGGCTTCAGAAGAAATGTGCCAGTTTCATGCGTCTTGTGGAGATAATTATTATTATTGAACTAGAACCGGATTACTCGTCTGAGAACTTGTATTTTTCCTTCATTGTTCTGCTTACATACGGGAAAAAATCATCAATCATTTGAGGTGGTAATTGTGCAGCATTTCTTGCGTTCCTTAAAATGTGTCTCAAATACAAATTAAAAAAAAAAAACTTTATAACGCTAGGATAATATGAAAGGAACCTTAGAAATATTATTTTTATAGAATGCTTCCTGAGAGTCTCTTAAGTTTTCCAGCGTATTTTAAAACTTATCTTTATTTTGTGTCCGTTATAAAACAAATTTTTATTGAAGTCGATTACAAATAACGCGCGGAAAGTTCGACGAGTGGATAAGACATGAACCCCTATCACGAATTATGAAATTTTCCGCTTCTTGAATTCTCCTAGATAACACCTCAAACATAACAAATAAATGCACACATATATTGCAATAAAACAACAGGAATCCAGAGTCAAAAATACACAAACGCAATATAAACAGATGTTTTTTAATTATACGTTTTTAAGTTGTTAACTAAGCAAAAATTATTATAGTATATTATTTCAACCATTTTATACGAAATTGTAAAATATTTTATACACTTTATGTTCTATGACGTCAGCCACTATAGACAACAAACTTTTAGATAACACGTGGTTTTGAGCAGAAATACGAGTAGCCCTTCCTTAAGATGATGTATAGCACACAGAAACATGTAGGAGGAATGTGGTAAATATAATGTTATATAAATTAATATGTGTATTTAGTTGGTATATTTGAGGAGTTTTTCCTTGTCACGAAATTTTAGCCTCTGGCAACTTTTAGTCCCACCTTCAGTGGTCAAGAAAATCTTGACTCTTGAAAACGGGACCGATAGGGTGTCCCGAAATGTCCGTAAGGATTTACCGTTCTACGCTGCGTTATATCCCTGTAGAGCGCAGATGTCATTTACTTGGCTACGTAGGTCTAAATTCAAGCATTTCTTTTGATGTTTTAAACTGCGTTCTACGTATACATGACAAACTTCTCTACCATTGAGATTATGATGACAAATGTCGGATCATAAACTACATATTTATTGTGTAGAAATATTTTTAATGTTATCTTCCATTAGCTTCAAATATTTGGGAATCAATCTGTTTCAGTACGTCAGTATTAAATTTCTTAACTTCTTTTCGTTTAATTTTATTTTCCATAATACCTTATACAAAACAAAGAAATATATTTCAAAATGAATCCCTCAGAATTGCCACTTGCCTTCTGTATAAATGTATGAAATTCCTTACTCCGTGTATAAAAGAAATTGGATTTCTTCCTTTCATATTTCACGGGTTTGGAAGCATATGAGCTCATCGGAATGGGGAAAAGTAAATGTGCTGTTAATGGCTTAAGAGCAGAAACTTCGGTACGATTTTTGAACACATGAGGTTCCGTCAGCTCCATAAAAAGTACTCTGCTCCCAGGAATGACGTTGCTTCTCGTAATTGGAATTTCCTTGTCTCTCTCGAAAAGAATAATTTGTTGTTACAACAATTAAAAGTTTCAGTATCTCCTGTATCCATCGTATTGACACGTCGTTAGACAAATACGAAATATTGTTTAGACTTGGTAGTTTCAGCAGCTACGAGTGCTAATACTTATGACAAGAACATTTTCTTACATTTTATTTTTTATATTCTAGAAACTCTGGTAAATAATGAAGCTCGAATAAAAAATAAAACTACACATGTCCTTAAAATTTGACTTCAAATTAATTCACTTAATTTACGAGTATCTTAGGTAACGTGGTATATTGGATAATACCATTAATATCCCCAAAGTATTACTGCTCTTCGCGGTATCATGTCTACTGTTATCCGCGCCAAGCTCTTAGGTGTTTTTTAAGTAAGAATAATTTGGGTGGATGACGTAAGAGACATGTACTATTTGTCTTCTTAATTTCTGAATTAAATATGCAGGTAAAAGTAAAATAAGAATTGAAAACTGTGTCCTTATTGTAAAAAGACAAACCACTGAAACATAACATCAGATAAACAGCATGTCGGTGACAGTAAGTAGCAGTAGTATTCGCTTTACGTAAGGGAGCTTCATGACAAACCACAGCTGTACCATAATTTATATACCAATTTTCTGGCATAGAATTCATGAATCTACCTACTTCTAGAAATAACAGCTGGTAGGTTTTCTGAAAACAGATCTCCAACAATTTCCATTCTCTGGCCTCTTATGAAGTAATAAATTGCATTTTATTTACACAATCCGTTTATTAATAAAAAATTAGAATTCAACAAAAAAACATGTTACTAAACCTGGAATGATACGAAGGCAACCCTGTCTACTACAGTCGCTCATGTTTGTATCAGTCCTGATGTTATTCACAAAACGACAGATTGTATAGTTTATTAACTCTTTGGATGTTAAAGTTAACTTAGGTTTTATTTACACATTCAATTTCTGCTTCAAAAATTAAGTTTTACTTCTGCATTACAGAGGCTAAGTTATTAATGTTCATTACGGAAAGAATCGCTGTGTGTCACGTGCAACACATACATACGGTGTGCACAGAAAATTCAGATTATTTATTTAATCAGCACACCAACCAATGCACATACATAAAAGTTTTACATTAAAACATTTAAAATCGCTCTAACACGTTTCGATCCTAAGATCTTATTCAGGGAGCTACACTTTTCCTTATTAAAGTTACATATTTAAAAACACTCACTGATTAATTTTCCTTATATTAACTTGGTGCTGTGGCAGCATGTCATATTGTGTAAGTCGTATGCTACTGAGAATGAGCCTGACTATGGGCACACGACACACACCCATAGTCAGGCCCATTCTCAGCAGCGTACGACGTACACAATATGACATGCCGCCACAGCACCAAGTTAATATAAGGAAATTAATGAGTGAGTGTTTTTAAATATGTGACTTTAATAAGGAAGAGTTTAGCTCCCTGAAGATGATCTTAGGATCGAAATACGTTGGAGCGATTTTAAATGTTTTAATGTAAATTTTTATGTATGTGCATTAGTTGGTGTGCTGATTAAATGACTACGAAATGCACGGTGCAACGATGAAGTCAGATTCTTTAATGTGCAAGTGTGTGGTAAGTATGATTGCTCACTGAACCTATAAAGCTAGTAAATTAAATACAAGAAAAAAAAAATAAACGTAATATTACTAGTTTTTAGGTTTCTTCAGTCCTCGCTTACGGGATACCATCTAAATCCATGTGGCACTTTTGTTGGGAAAAGTAACATTGGACGGGATATACACCGACTACTTTTCTTCTTTTTAGTCTCGTCCCACCAGTGTTACACATTTCACAATTTGACAACATTTCTTCTCATCTCTTAGTCAAAAGAAAAAGTTTCGATAAGTGAATTTTTTCCGTCCACAGGTGAAAGTTTGTCAAGACACTACTCCGCAGTTTCAAACAGAAAAAAGTTATATTCAGTCACTGAAAAGCCTGTATCAAGTTAACTGCCTTTAATTATGCAATTAAGTTCTCGTTCAACCAATGCAAAATAACACGAAATTAAAAACAAATAGTATGAAAGTAATTATATGTTTTATTTCGATACAAGTGAACAACCACGTTCACGAAGCTAGTGACCTTAAAAGCCGTGTGCCATCCGTCAGAACCACTGGGAGTTCAAGTTCGTTCCGCAAGTCCAGTGGCAAGAAAAGAGGAAGATTTGTCTTCCAGTAATACACGTAGCCTTGGACTCTAGACGGATGCAGTTCAGGTTCCGGCCATCTTTATGTTTAACAGAAGCATTGTTCAAGTCTCGCAGGAAAACACGTTACCTGTTAAGCTTAAGCAATTTTTAAAAATTAAAGTAGTTTTAGTTTATCTGAAATAACAAGTTCGCTGTATCGAAAGACATGTCTGATATAAACCATGCGATTTTTCCCTCCAGTAGGATTAACTGGTTTTCACTGTCTCATAATAGTAATACTGTAACTCACCGTGTGACGCTCTTGGTATGGCTTCTTTGCCATTGCAATGCGCCAAACAAGAGATAAATTGGTGCTTCGATATTGTAATCGAATCGTATGAGGAATGTATTAACATTTACAAAAAAGTTCTTACTCTATGATGATAGCAATTTTATGAGCCGGAAGAAACTGCGATTACGGCAGAACAATTGTGATGACAACGCTCGAATTGAGAGACCAGGGACTTCAAAATGTGTAGAGGTAAATAAGCACAACTATTGCTGTATTTATGAAAACTTAAGAACAGGAAGTGGTGACGTAATATCCGAAGTGAGAAAAATTCTTTCATTAGGAAAAGTCCAAAATTTATTTAGCTTCGAATTGCTGAGTTCCAGAAGGAACCTCCTGGCTGGGGCCAAGTTCATTGAAAACTGTGGCTATTAACCTAGCAATCAGGATAGTTCAATTATTGAGTTATTGTTTTGTCATATTTTAAAAGAAACTTCATTTAATGCATAACGTAGAATTTTTTCCCATCAGCCTACACCCTTTTGTGGGTTTTGACTTTCTCGTCCAAGCCATTCCAAACCTTTTCGCTCAGCGCCTGTTCTTTCCAAATATTCGTATTCATCAAATTCTTATCGTTACACACGTCATCAAGGTACATTATTCTGGTAGTCCAGTCTTCCTGAGTAGACCTATTTGTTGACGATACTTATGCAGAATTTACAATTTCAGTTTTCCTATGGACGTGTTGAACACAAGAGTTCATATCAAGGTATGAAATCAATACATGAAAATGATAATGACGACGACATTTATGTTTAACAGAATGTATATAAAGCTTGCAGAGTTTTTGAAAATAGAATACAGACCTTCAGTGTTCACCGATGTCTAAGTTAATTCATACTGTCTGCAAGAATTAATTTCAATCACCCACAGAAGTGAACTGGTTGCACATTTTTATACGAATTCGTCATTGTGCATGACTTCTGAATTCAAAATGTGTGTCTCTCACTATTTTGTTTTTCGCATGATAGCCGTTAGGTGTGTGGATTTTATAAGCCAATAATGTCGTGTTTTCATTTTATGGCATACTCCATTTTAAAACCCAGTTTAAAAATGTCCACGAATTTCAACAGATCTCTCTGAATATCAGAATAATCTGTTGCAAGGTAAACCAAAAATTGCACAAAATTCTTTCAAGTTACAATAATGTTTTAATACGTCAAATCCTACATTTGACGTATGGATTAACCTTTATGTCACCTCCAATATGTAGCAGAATTGCAGAATTGTGGTAATTTCTGGAGCAGCCTCTTGGCTTGACATAGTCGAATCAACAGTTTGCTCAAATTTTTGTGCACTTATCTAACTAGTGCAAGCCGTACACTGATTAACTTAACCGCAGTTCTGATACATGTTGGATATCATTAAAAGGTTAAGCGATTTTTTGTGTAACTCTGCACTCCCTGATGAGGGGGTGGTGAGACTCAAAACACGTAGGAGTTGACACACTACACTGTTGTAATTCGAAAGAATTGTGTGCTTTTGTTGGTATATATTGTAACATTTTTTTTTCATAATGCGCGGAATGTAAAATGTAAAAAAGTAATCATCATCATCATCATCATCATCATCATCATCATCTTCCTCCATGGATTAGGTCGTTTGTTCTATTCCGGCATCGACGCTTTGCCATCGCTTCCTGGGGCGTCCACGGTCTCTTCTTCCTTGAGGTTTGTAGTTGAGGCCGTGTTTCGGGGGTCTGGTGTTGTCCGTTCTTTCAAGGCGCTTGATCCAGTTTGTTTGTATTTGAGTCTCGCGTCTTGTATTCCAGAGACCTCTAGTTCTTTCCTTATGACTTCGTTTCTTATTTTATCCTGTCTTGTGTATACTACGTACCGTAACACTTCTTAGAAAGCGCATCTCTGCAGCTTCTAGGGCAGTCACGCCTCTCTTTATGGTTACCCATGTTTCGCTGCCATACAGTAGTGATGGTCTAGCTACAACTTTACAAAATTTCATTTGGGTATCTGTACGGGTTTTCTTTAAGTGCTCTCTGATAGTGCCGCATATTCTTTTAAATTTGTTTATTTTTTTTTTGTCAAAATCTGGTTCACCGTCTAAACTCAGTTCCCAAATAATTAAATTGTTTTGCTTGTTCTAGTATTGACGCACTAAGTAAAAAGTGTAAAATGTTTAAAATATCAGATTCATATTAAACATTTGATAATGTCGTTACTAGTTGCGGATGACTCATTGCCATATGATTATTTACTGCTGTATTGAAATAAACTATTAAATGACGTCTCTGGTCTAGAAGTGTTTGCACCCACAGCGGATGTGAAAGTTTGATCCAAAAGGTGCGAATAAAATAAGATAATAAATTATTTATATGAACCTTACATCTCTAAGAAAAAAACTTGCCTGCATTCCTCTGAGTCGGAAGCAAAGGACATCTTGACAATCCTGCATTTCGAAGGAAAACGTTTTATACATTAAAAATTTAAACTTCCATAAATATTAGTTACTGAGCAGGATCAGGACGGAACGTACGTCCTGATCCTGCTCTCAAGTTGTCAACAAACCTGTATGACTTATACCATTGCTTTGTGTACAGTGAAAAACTCCTGATGATGGACAGAGGAACTGTCGGAAACATATAGAGTTTTATTCCAAAAATAAATTTGAGAAATTAATGTATCTAGTTGGTTTTATTGCAAGAATTTATCACGATGCGCGGTCACCTGAACGTCAAACATTGTTATTAATCGGCGTGCGGAAAAACGTAGACCATCTAATGCCAAAAATTTGCCCCTACGGTGAAGCACGCATCCCAGAGCAGTATGGGGTTTCGGTAACCACATTATATATATGAGTGATGTGATTCAGCTTCGGCCGCTTTATTCCAAGGAAGAAGTCCCTAACATTTACGCCAATTGTCTGGTTGAGAGGAAGTGCAGGAACAAAGCCTCTTGCTGTTCATTGAAACTTTCATTCCATCCCACATTCAGTCACTTTACTAGCTGAGCTATGGCGCCTCTCCTAATAACTAAATGTAAGGAGACTCTCTTTCCGCTGCCTCTGCTTGCGCGAATCTTTCAACGATTCTTTCATAGTGACTGGGGTCACCGATGTTAATAAATAAGGCAACAGTCACTCTAGCAGTCACATGTAAGTGGGGTGTAGTTAACTGCTAGCGAGGTTTTTACACTAAGTGTATCACGTTTCCGTATAAGCAATGAACCTGCCCCTAATTCACGTAGGAAAGACGAGATCTGAAAATTGAACGTGCTCTTTGGTAAATTATTAACATTACTTTCAGTAGAACTTCTATCATTAATATACCTACAAATTTACTGTAGTTCTACCTAAATATTATTTAAAGGAACTAAAAAATAAATATGGAACTCACATTACACTTTTTTGTGTTTTGTAAGTGTGCTTATGACAAAAGTCATTGTGGTAATGTCAGTATATGTCAATTTTCTACAAATAAAGTATTTGCACAGATTTCTTAACAGACTTTTAAATACAATAGTTTTTTCGAAAATGAATGAATAATATTTGTGAAAACCTGGACAATTTAAATATTTTTGTAATGTATAAATAATAAAATATTTGAAACTTCATAACATATGTTTAAATTTAGTGGCTTCTGAAAGCAAAGCAGTTGTGTTGATGAACGCATACAGAGTAACCTATTCTGATATAGTAGGAGATTACGAACGAATCTGTGGAACATAGCGCCCCCAAACTTATGTCATTGATATGCTTGTTTAGTTATTACCTTAAAATAATTCATCAAGCTAAACGAATCTTCTCGAACCTTACCTAAATTTTTGCCAACTAATCCAGTATAAACTCATGCATCAGAGCATGAAAACTTAAGACCAGCACCACATTTCATAATCGAGGGAAGATTTGTAGGATACGTTTTAGAATAGAGCTGATATACAGGAGCCAGAATAAAAATTCGAGGCTGCCCCGGCGCCGAGGCTTACGTCAACAAAATCTTTGAAACTTGTTCTGATCGTGGACATGTTATATATAAGACGAAAAATGTGATACTGACACACAGGCAGGAATATATAACCCTTTCGAAATTTAGAAAGAGAGATGAACGAATGGAGGCCTAATCGAAAATAGAAATTTCCATCTTAACACTAGACATTTATTCTATTCTAACAAGACGACTTAGCCCAAAATGACTATTCCCACCCAGTAGGAATTATCTTATAATAAGTTGCACAAGCTATGTCTACAGAAGACTCGAGCATGTTGAGATTCGTGCATCAGTGCATGGGCATGGTGAAGATAAATTGCGTAATATTACGCTAAAGAATCGCATACTCTTTGGAATAGACGCTTAGACAACCAGCGTCGGATTCGACGTTTGCTGAGAGATTCAAAGACGCATTAGAAAGGGTGAAGCGTACGCATCCTAGACGTTTTGAAATTGAAGGGTTAAAATTTAGATTCAAAAGTTATAGAGATTACGTTTAACGTGGCGGTTCAGGAGCGTCTAATTCCTTTTACTTTACACAGGAAACCTTAAGACTAAAGGGAAAAGTGTTTCATAAACTACTTCTTATTTTCTAGAAAATTTTGTTGCAAATATCCTTGTTTCCTTCTGATAAACCTTTACGCAGGTACTTTAGATCTACTAGATCTCAAGATGCGTCCAGAAATGCGCATATAACTTCATGTAGAATACACATCGGGGACCGCGGTAGCACAGTGGTTAAGGTGCTGTGCTACAAATCGGAAGGTCTTTGTTTCGATTCCAGATGGTGTAATTGGATTTTTTCATTGACATAATCCTTCCGATCGCACTATGGCCCTGGGGTCGACTCAGCTTGTAAGAGAAATGAGTACCAGAAGCATTTTCTGGGGGTAAAGGCGGCCGGTACGTAAGGTTGAAAACTTAGCACCATCCTGTGCCTTTTTCATGTAATCTGAGAACCTTAATTTCCTGGAACCCTTTGGGCCACTCCAGGCCTGTAACGGGACTGCTTAGAATGCACATTACTTTTATTGTCTCTAACAGAAATTGAAACCTACCACAAATTTTAACCAAACTGCACAATTTCCATTTTATAAAGACCTCTTTAGAAGTTCCTGAGTTGTTCCATCCGTAACAAAAGCAGATGGACGCGCTAAGAGACTTAAATAGGCGCCTGACCAGTGATGCTAAACCCTGTTAGAAACGACAATGTCCCACATTATTTGGCTTAGCTGTAATGGCTTCCAGCACGGATACACAGAGCTACGCCAAGTTGACTGTAAAGCACAAATACCGGTTCAGTGACACAAATTATGAAGTAAGGTGCTCCATAAATTTAAACCTGTGTTCCTCTTTAAGGATAGAGCAAGCGGCTGTTTTGTGTTCTACATCATTAGGACCAAAGTTACAAGATATTGGATGAATTCATGTGACGTTTATAAGTTGTATTCTTTCCTGTGGAGATGTAAGAAGAATTCAGATATACAGATATTCATACAGTTATATATTTTGAACTTCTGGCCTCATGAGTTACGGCGAAAGGAAATCGCTTGGTTGATGCTCCTTGGAACATAACACAAGTATCCCAGTACATAATAAAACGATCTGCTTTGCAAAATACACGCACGTACATTACATATTAGTTCCTGTTATGCTGCAGTAGAACTGCTTGATCAAGATGTAGCACTATTATACCTGGAACTGATCACCTGGGCACATGGAAGAGGGACATTTATCTTACCTGCTGAGGTCATTGAAATGCGTATATATGTCATGTCAATATATCCTTCCAACGGTTTCTGCTTCTGTTTTACATATTGAGAAACGTTTGGGTGGTAAGAAAATAGGTTACATGCCATATGGGTGAAATGTGGTGTACAGTTTTATAGATTTGCTGTAAATGTAAGTGATAATCTGAAAAAAGGAACCACCAGGAATGCAGTTTTTCGACGTTATCTTTTCTTTTCTTGAATATAATTTTGCGTACAGCGAGTAATGGATGAATACATGGAGTCTATATCACATAGCGTAATTCTTAGGCGCGTCAGCAAAATTGTGAAAACCTACTGTTAGCTTCGTCATTTGCTTCTGTCCGTCCGTCCGCATGAAATAACTCGGCCCTCAATGGACGGATTTTCATGAAATTTGATATTTGAGTATTTTTCTACAATCTTTTACGAAAATTCAATTCTCTTCAAAATCCGAAAAGAACAGTGGGTTCTTCACATGAAGACCAGCAAACATTTTTGATCTTATCTCGCTCAATTCTTCTTAGAATGAGAAATACGTCAGATAAAAACTGTAGAGAAAATCGAAACACACATTTTATATTCAATATTTTTCTTTTTCAAAAATCGTGCCGTTAGTGAAATAATGTCGAAAAATATGGTAGAGTCAGACAAGCCGGCGATGACAGCACGGCACATACTCTTTGCATTCTGTATAACTGAGGCTACAGTCACACAATCAGAATATGTATTACTTATTGCTTTTCCACAGCAACAATGATTTCACGAACGCGCCTAAACCTGAATATTCTTATATTGCCTCTCTTGTTAGAATTACGAGTGATATAAAATAATGTGAATAAAAATCCAACAGATGCAACAGTATGCACATATTTATTCACTGCAAAACTACTCTACATGTTTCGGGTGTCACAGCACCCATCATCAGGAGTATTAAAAACTGTACCCGCAGCC
>Ga0123357_10003214_pt1 | contig 18609 bp, 7 predicted proteins | sample TergutEmb28metaG_FD_89873 | JGI IMG/M metagenome (GOLD analysis project Ga0123357, IMG submission 89873) | Embiratermes neotenicus P4 segment gut microbial communities from Petit-Saut dam, French Guiana - Emb289 P4 | ecosystem: Host-associated > Arthropoda: Insects > Digestive system > Gut ...
GTAGAAGATTCATTTGGTATTTTAAGTGCTGGGGTTGACGTATTTCAAAGACAAAATTTTCAATTATTTTCACGTTCGTACCGTGTATCTTGATATTATCAAAATTTTATTTATTCACCAACTGATGCACTAGTGAGTTGTCTTAAAACAATATTAAAATTTACATTAAAACATTTAATGTAAATGCAAATTTACATTAAACATTTAAAGTAAATTTTAATGTAAATTTTAATATTGCTTTTTAAGACAACTCACTCGTGCATCAGTTGGTGAATAAATAAAACTTGGATAAATTTTTCAATGTTCCGCCCGAAAATCCCAGAAAATAGTGTTAGGTTGTTGCTCTTTACACAATTATTTAATAAGAAAGAAGTCAGGCATATATGTTCTGCGAGGCCTAGCAGACGTAGAAAACGTCGAAATGTGACTGGAGAGTGAGTTGGCACATAGTCAGTCTGAAATTTCTAAAAACTTGAGGAATCATACTGGTAATACTTTATCGACGAAGGAAAAACTTCTTGGCATCTTTTATTCTGTTAAATTATGTTGTTTTATTAAACAAAAATGGAAGGAAGACTAATACAATAATAAAGAGTACTTGCAGATATTGTTGAATTATTTTCGTGTTACTCTTCATCCTGTATTGCATTCCTAGATTGGGAAGGACTCCCAAGTTAATGCAGAAAGCGTGGGCCTACCTTTACCTCACAAACATCCACCGAACCAGCACCACTTTTCTTAGAATTGTCAATCCCATATAAGCCTTTTCTAAAGTTTGTGCGAAGATAATTTATTTTGTTTTTGACGCCTTATTTCCCCTGCTTTTCGAAATTTTTCTCTATACTTTGTTAGAAAAACTTCGTAGGTATTGATCTTTGTTTCCCTCTCCCTATGTTCATAGCCTTTAACATCCCACAAGGCAGGACAACTTCAACACATCGGTATGTTCCGTTACAAATCACCTCTCCGCCTCGTTTGCAGCTGAAGGGTTCTTTGTGGATATGCTTACTGGTCGGCACACAGGCGATAACTGAATGAATATTGCACATTGCGATCCACAGATATTTTAGTAATTTTTTCTCATTTGCACAAAATATTAAATCGATTCAACCCATTTGATTGACACGATATATTGTGCAAAATCTTCAGGGTTAAAAGTAGACAGACAATAATACTGTGTAATATTAATTATTGCTGATCCAAGTGGCCGCGCGGCCTAAGGCGTGGTTCTAGGGCCGTTTGCTTGCTGGAATTGCGGATTTGAATCCCGCCGGAGGCTTGGATGTTTTCTCTTGTGAGTGTTGTGTGTTGTCAGGTAGAGGTTAATGCGTCGAGCTGATCACTCATTCAGAAATTCCTACCGAGTGTGATGTGTCTGAGTATGTTAGTGGGATCTCATAAGCAGGCCTAGGCCTACCAGAACTGTCGAGTCATGAAAAAAGTAGTAGTTTTTTGGTACAAAATTGCAGCTCGACAGATTTTTACTGATGAAGGTGACAGAAAGTTTCGTGTCCACTCAGTCTGCTGTCACGTTAAGAGCTGCCGGTGCCGACTGGATAGAAGGCTGTTGAATCCCAGGTAAGCGTGGAAACATCCGTAAAGAGATAAATCTTTGTCCACGCCGGATATTGAATATCGTTTGCCTAATTCTTAGCCCGTTGTGTAGACAATATATTCGCTTTGTTTTATCTGCTCTTGAAGAAGGTGAAATATTTCATTTCTTGTACCAATCAGCATTTGTGTTTACTGGCAGCATCACCAAATGCGGAAGTGTTTGTGCGTTTAAATTACAGTCATACACGTACCACGAGCTTTGACTTCTGTATCTCTGCATTTTTCTCGCTGTATTTATGTTCCACATGACACAATATACAACAGATGTTAACCCGTCGGTCTTTAGAGCAGACACGCACGGTTTGAAGCAGATAGGTATCTGAGTTTTAAAATATTATTCCCACGAACTCCACGCTTAAATTTCTTTTCAAGGGAATACGTGGGACATGTACAGTGCAAGATACAGGGTAAATTACATTTAGTTCGAAGTCCCTCAAACAGCTAGGCCAATCCGCACAGTTGTTAGACTTTCCGCGAATCTGACATCTAAAAAAAACCGCTACGAAATTTGTTATTACAGATGAACACTTCGGTATTGACCCCTAATACCTTCTACTACCTTCCATTAATGGCATCTTCAGTACTTATTCATAAACATACCTACTTGTGACATCCGTTACGACCCAGTGTCAAAGGTTAATCTATTTGCTTATACGATATACTTACGGTGGACCATAAAGTCTTGGCGGTGCTTCATTCGACCATAATGTAACAGCGAGGCACGGCAGAAAGATGAAACGAGAGGCAGAAGAGACAGTTTCACTGTTTCGCTTCTGTCTTTTAGTGAAGTTCAACTTGTGATCAGTATGTCGCTCGCCAGGCGTCTAGTCGTCACTGCACATCCGGCCACTGGCGACCGAAGATATCTGGAGTGATATTTCGAAGAGCATCTGTGCTCCATTACTGCAAGTGACGGAGGTCTTTTATGGTTTTATTATACGTCACATTCTCGTCGTAATCTTGGAGGTAACAGAAACTTCGCCTGCATAAATTCTCTGTCGCGTTGAGAGACAAAAGTGATTTACATGTAAACAGTAATCATACTACATAAAGACCTACCGAAATTACAAGGACGTTGCTACTGTATGAGCGATAAAATAATGTTTGCAAGGTGCTATTCAGAATGTCTGACGGGAAAAAAAGACATGGAACACTTTGCTGTAGATGCATGGCTAATATTAAAATCAACCTTAAAGATATAAAAAGGTAAATTTGTCTTAGTCCGCGAACACGATGAGCGCAAACGGGGAAATACTGCATAGAGATGAATGGCCAACGTCATACACCCGGATACAATCACCCATTGAATTAAAGGACGGGTGGCTATATAGGCGGTCTGGAAGTTTTGGAGAAGAGAAAAATCTTTCTTACTTGCTGGAATTCGATTCCCATATCGTCTAACCCGAAGTCCTCTCACTCGCCTTACAGAAATAGGATAGGGATGTAAGCAGTCCATTCTTTTGACTCTGAACAGAGGACAATGGCTGGATGTAATCAACACGACAATTACCTTTGGGATTTAGTAAATTGTGGGGAATTTTGTGCTAGCTGGCTCCTGAAGAAGGATTCTACTGGCTGTAATTATTTGTTACGCTGATATATTGTATTGTGGAGTGCGCTCTGAATGACTAAGCCTGCTTCATCGTAGATTCTCTTAAGACACCCTGCAGAGAAAAACTCAATTTGACGAAGCAGGAAGGGAAGATTTGGTAAGTATTGGTCTAGCTGAGGACAAACTCCGGTTGCAGGCTTCTGCGAAAGGAGTAAACAACTATCGGCCTCCCTAGAAGTCGAGTAATTTATTTATCACGTGAAGGTATTTTAGTTTCTCATACTAATTTGACATTTATGGACACTGTTCACTGTGCTGAATTAAATTCATTCCACGAACACGTATGTTGACGTCAAGGTACAGTTCGAATATTGGTACACCCGTCACTGCGAACGATCTATCAACTTCAAGTTCTGGTCGCGCGATCCCCGGGGGAAAACTCCCCAATATGCATCGGATACGACGATGTGCTGGGTTCTGGAAAAGAGGAAATTTTTGCTCCTTCTTCTAATCTAGAACCGGTTGATTCCCTCGTCGTCCGGCCGGTTGCTGTATTCGCTACAATGACTGGAATTCCTCTGGTTCCGGCGTCTTTAGATATGTGTAGATATCGAAGGGACGTAAAATACCAATCGACTAAAATAATATATCGGATACAAGTCCTATAAAAATAAAAGTAATAATATTATCCATTAAATTACACCAGAAAAGAAGGAACTGTATGAAGGACGAAATAAGAAAATACATAAAAGTCACAAGGGAAATTAGAAACACGTGGCCTCTTTTTCAGTATCGTAATCATGCTAGGAATAAAGAGAGTAGCTGTAGGAGTCTCTCTGATTCAAACAAACTGAATGCGGATAGCTGCAGTGAAGGACACATGCCCTTATTCTTTTAACATTGCACGAAACTGGCAGACGAAATCAAATGTAAATGTATTCTGGGACAGGACGCCGTCGTGTTTTATGTATGGTTAACAAATTTTTGTAGGGATATGTTGCCTCCACCTTCAGGCCAATAAACGGATTTTTTTCCTCCAACACTTTCCTACACAATACTCAACTGACACGGCGTCATATCCCAGAAAACCGAAAAAATTATAATTACTGCCGCAAGAAAGTACATTCTATTATTTTTAAAAAATGTACAATTTATGAAAGAACGAACGTCAAACCAGTTGAATTTTCAGTGAAATACTGCTGATAATATTGTTATTATCAATTCGGACCGTATTTTTTTCGAAGGCAATTTCTTTCACACACGAAAATCTTTTCTTTCGAAATAATTAGTTCCAAAATACTTAGCTGCACTGATACAAATATTGTGGAGAGACTGCTACTTGCAGGTGTACTAAGATAATACCTGCATTGCATTACAATATCTATTAATACGCTCCGCTCTCGAACGACTATAAAAGGCCTTTCGGTGAAAGAGCATACATTTCGTTGCCGTTTAGTTAGTGCCACTTATGCACTTGTTTGTAAATACGACAGAGCAGGAAGTGTTATCCTTTCATATGGAAAGCGTTCTGCCGCGAGTTAATCAAAATCCATAAGCGTGTTCTAGAGGTCATGTGAAGCATCAAATATGCTGCAAATCCCAGATCGTTTCTGTGCCGCTATTGAGTAATGAGCTAATGTATTTAGCGTCAATATAGGATAAATTGTCATTTACGCTCCAGTAATATAACTGAATCCAAACATGGAAATGACTGCTTTGTGTCTTCCCACTTGGTAGCGAGCATCGCACCACTGCATGCTCAAATTGTGTTTCATTTGCAGTTCTGACGTCAGCACTCTACCAGGTGCGGTTTTCCTTTTGGACGACCATTTAATACGCCCTAAAATTTATGTAACACGAACAGAACTCAGTAAGTCCGGTAACAGAGGTAACCATAATAATGGTCCGTACTTTGCTATCCATTTTCATTCTTAGTTTTAGGTATGTACTCCGAAACCACTTTACAGTCATGTTTAGGCCTTCTTGCGTACTGAATCCACATTCGTCCCTACAAGAGACTCCTACTTCAACAGAGTAGTTTAATATCTAGAAACACTTCTCTGTTAAGTTCCTTTTGAGCGTCCCTTGAATTCTGTCAAGGGAGTCCAAGTCGGCAGTTTCCGAGTATGCCACATGAGGCTTTTCCCGAAAACTTCCTCTGAAATTTGTGTTGTAATAATCTGCATGGTCTTTCCTGAGTCAAAGACCAAGAATCTCTTGTGGTGTTAATAACATTATGTGTGAATTTAGATTCATCCACGAAAGAAAAACAGGCAAAGCTTCTTTCCATGGTTCTAGCCAATCAAAAATTGCACATGGCTGGCACGAAGTCAGAGTAAAAAGTGTTGGAATATTTGGACCTGAAATGGACAAAACCTATCCTCTTAAAAAATCCTCCATATCTGTATCAGTACAGTTTTAGTCTCAATTGTGGTTACACTTTACGTGGGATCCGCCACGAAGTGTCTGAAATTGTCCGCTCCAAGCCTTGGTTACACTGTCTCTGAATTCAGTCACTGAAGGAACGGTGTGGCTTAAGAATTCGGGTAGCCGGCATTCTTAAAGGTAATTCGATGCGTAGTTCTACCACCTGATTAACGCCGCGAGAATTCCTTGACAGCAACCCCAAAAATTTTGCTGAAGAAACCGTAAGCAAATTTCATGCCCGCATGTTGCTCATCTTCAAATGTTGGAGGCATTCCAAATAGCACTTTTACGCAACTAAAGACAACCACACGAGCAGACAGTGACAAGAGGACTGAGAACCAAACATTTACAGCCTGCAACTGGCACTTGATAAACAGAGTTTCGGGAAGACCTATTTTCATACAGTTGTGCTGTAGACAACACCTAAAGCATGCTGCTGAATGTTTGTCGACCTGATGCGGAATTAAGCACAAAGTGAGAAACAGTGAAAACAACTATTTTTATTACAAAAACATTGGTTGTTGTTATATAAAATAAAATATATGCTTCAACTCCTAAGGTTCATAATCAGGTACAAATTTGTAAATATCTTAGTTGAAGATTTACAGTTCTCATTTTAATGAGACATAAGTCTTTCGTGAAAATTAATCATTGCAATTGTATTACTGCACTAAAACCACCTAACAACAGCCTTAATTTTGTACAATATAATTTACAATTGCAATAAATGTAAATTTTAAGACAGATCTCATTCACCAAGCTAGGAATTTTAAATATTCGCCACGGACATTTACATATTCGTGCCTGATGATGACCCTTAGGAGTTGGACGATATAGCTATTTTATACAAAAACCGATAACGTTTTTAGGTGCGTTTGTAAAATTGCAAAAAATGACGATTACTTTCGTCATGCCGGCCTGTACGTCCGTCCGTCCGTCCGCATAGAACAACTCGGCTTCCACTGGAATGATTTTCATGAAGTTTTACATTTGAGTATTTTTCGAAAATCTGTCAAGAAAACTCAAGTTTCACTAAAATCTGACAAGAATTACGGGCTGCTTAGAATGGGAAATATTTCAGACAAAATTTGTAAAGAAAATCAAAACACAATTTCAGGTTCAGTAACCTCCCCCCCTCACCAAAAAAATGCTGCCGTTTATGAGATAATGTGGAAAAATACTGTAGAACCTGGTAAGCCACAAATGACAATAAGGCCAATGCGCATTCTATGTTGATACCTAAGGCTATATACACACACTCAGAATATGTAATATTTATTGCTTTTCCACGGCAAAATGGTTGCATAATTGCACCTCTATATTACGTTAGAAGGAAATTGCCTGCCTTGTTATAAATTTAAAAAAAATAATAATACTACTGACTGTGTCACTCTTGGTACATAATTTGATCAAGACAATGGAATGTCGTCCATTCAGATCATTTCGGAATATTATATAGACCCTCCTGTATTCGTATAAGTGTTAAAAACCTGAGAAAAAATGCAGCACAAAAATAATTACCATTGCATACACTCTTGGAACTACAAACATTGCAGATAACAAATTCATCCGCCAAGCATCACACACCGTAAGGTAATTAGGAACCGATCAATATCAGAGACAGTGGATCATACCTTCCGGGAGGGTCAGGTGTTCAGACGAAGTAGGTATTAGGGGTCACACTGTCCCATTGCGCCTTGTGTTGTGTACACAGTTGATGCTTACATTTCTTGGTTTGATAGTGTACGGGTTGGTCCCAGTGAAACTATGGCAATTTAACTGTGCTTTCTGAGAATTTTTCCCCCCTTTAGTTTCAGCAGACTTTCAGTATACTTTACAACCTACTGTAACCCAGTAAGACCGAGCCTAATTTACAAAACGATCTTAAAAAATTACACACTGCTTTTGAGGCTGTGTTACTACGAGGTAGTAAGAAATTCATAGTTGCATTAAGAAGTTCAGGCTTCTTCTTCAGTCATTATGCATGTGAATAAGTAGTTATAATAGCGGGATATGGCAACAGTGGAATAAATGTTTAAGTTGGTATAACCGTGTCAACTTTTCGAATGAAAACAGCAACAGCGTTGAGTTCATACTATGAGTGTATCACTTTAATACTTTCACAAGAACGTAGCTGTCTTTCCAACCGCTAGTTATTGTTGTTGGCTGTTCCTGACGAAATATTTTCTAACAACTTTGCGTTGAAGTTTAAATTGGGATTTTTGCTATCAATTTTAACAAACCTGTAAAACTGAGGTCTCTGTTTTAAGCATAATTACAATCGTATACATTTTCGTTTATACATTTTATACCACTGACCTGAAGACGGTCTTCGAGGTCGAAACATTTTGCCATATTAAAGATATAATATATACTTGTGTTTACGGCCTTTTATTTCTCTTATTAAAATTTTGTAATTGAAATTTCAGTGGAGATTAATAGCGTATGAGTGTATATTTACCCTGTATGAAGTGCCAAGCCACACGACATTCAAGTTTCATACTGAACTGATAACCGAATCATATCCATCTACTGTATGAATTAGACTCGTGTTGCAAGATTACAGTCTTCGCGCATGACGTTGTTTAGTTTGGGAGATAAGCATCCATAGTTCGAAGGAATTTAGCGCTGCTATTGTAGGGTAGAACAAGAAGCCTTAATCTACCCTGTAGATGGAGACAGCAGCTTGTTCCGAAACCTTGGTTCTTATTAAACAAACCAAACGGTGTCACGCCACCAGAATGCCATCTACGTCATAACCTCAAATCTTCCACAACCACTTAAACGTTTTGGCTTGTAAGAAGAAACTACGAACTTTCTTGGAGAGGTGTGACAAAGAGACATAGTAGATTTGCTAAGAAATTTTACTTACTCAGTATGTATTATTTCCAAGCCTGTTTCTTGCACTTCCACAAGATTCCGCCGAAGACAGGATCGGCTTAACCGGGATGCTCTCACACAATTGCTGCAGAGTCATAGGGTGTTTTAAAAGAAATTTTTTTCTAAAGCTCGGAACCGAGCTACCGATTAGAGGCTTCTCATTGTCAAATCTCGGTTTTAGTCTCGGACGACTTCTTTGTCATGGTTCACGTAGTTAGTTGCCGACATTCCACTGCGGAGTCTCGGGATCCACGCCAGAGCATTCCATTTAGGATTTGAGGTGGAAATTGTGGCATTCCCCGTCAGTACTTTTTTCCAGTGTCAATATAGTTTTACTAATGTTCGATACTCACTCATTCATCTGTCACCGACGCCATAAAACCGTAGCAATTGTCAGCGTAAAAACCCACAATAGCGCAGTTCTCGTCAGCGTCAATCATTTGGTATACGTGTTTGAAGAAGCAGCGTTGGAGGAGGCTTCTTACGAACCCCTAACCTGGCACTAAAATTGTCACAAAAAAAGAAAAGAAAATTGGTCGATCTTTGTAATAATGTAGCAGAGCGTAATTGCCCTCATGACGAAGTTTCTTCCTTTGAAACGGCAGCATGCATGACTTTAGGACTAATAAGTGTCATACTTCAAAGAAATTTTAAATTAATAAAGTGATTACAATATAAACTTTTAAATTCAACCTTATATTCACTGGATATAAACACAACATGTGTACAAAATCTCCTTCGACATGTTTCGACACCCATTGAGTGCTGATACATTGAGAAGAAGATTTTGTGCATCTGTTTTTTATACATCCAGTGCACGTAAGGTTGGTTTCACTAAGTTTATTTCTACACTACGCACGATAACGCAATAAAATATTGACATACTATCTGAGCAGGGTTGATCACGACTTGAAAATTAGGAACAGGAGGCAGAGGACCGATATCGGGAAATATTCCTTTGTAAACAAGACCATCCAGCTCTAGAACAAACTACCTATGAATGCTTCAGGGACTTTCCCCTCTAAACCGATCATCTTTAGCAAGAAGGTTAGGAAAGTGATAAGTGAAATGAAGTGAAGTAAAGGGAATTTGAAGTAGGGGAAGATCAAATTTATACAGGGAGAAGGTTAAGAAAGTGTTAAGTGAAGTGAAAAGGTTTTGAAGTACGGAGGAAATCGAGTATTTCCAAAAACAGGGGTTGGAAAGTGATAAGTGAAGTGAAGTGAAGTGAAGGGAACTGAAGTGGGGTGAAGATCAGCTAAATGCGGTGAAGGGAAGGGAATTTAGGCGGGGTGGGATGTGAAGTGTATGTAAGTGAAGTGAGGTGGAGGGAGGTGTAGGGTTTGGTGAAATGTGTGTAATTGAGTGATGTATAGTACGATTTTCTCACTGTTTAGTATGCATAGTGATTTAATACTGATTCATATGCAATTCGTACCACACAGTAAATTCTTTCCATCTCTGTTATGAAAATCTGTCAATTGATGCTCGAGAGAGAAATAATCGCTGTTTGTTCTGAGATTATTACAAAACGCATAAATACACTCTGTGGAGAGAATGTAGAATTTTAAACGTCAAGCCTGATGGTAAATCAAGTAACCAGTGGCCTTTAAACATTAATAAACCCTAGAAAAATCCAGTAAACCCTCTAGCGCTACCAGCTCGAGGGGATTTTGCTGGATTTTATAGTCGTGGAAGCTTGAAGACACATACGTACGAAGTTGTCAGTCTCCAAATGAAAGTGGCCACGTGGCTTTTAGACATCCTCCATACTACTGCAATCTGGACTAAATTCAATTGTCTTTGTACAAGATAGAAAGTACACAAGAGAGCAAAGCGTGTGTGTGGAGACTGAGGCTGACATTTTAGCAGTTACTGGCAAGTACTGAAAATTTACTGCTGTCACACTAAAGAATCTCAATAAGTACAGAGTAAAGCCGACGGTTTTGTTTATGATGTTGTTGCGTTTCGCTATGCTGTTCTACACACGAGGATGACACTTGAACTGTGGCCAAGCTTGTGTCATTTGAAGGTCAAATTCCGATTCTTCTATTGGGGCTGGCATAGGCCTACTCTTGGGATGACTGCCCGACTGATTGACTGACTAATTAAGTAATTGACTAACTCCACTGAGCAGAGTCCTTCCTGAGAAGCTAACAGGTCCTCAGGTAGTCAAGAAATTTCCTACATTTTATGAAACACGAAAGTTCACTACCGCATTAACAACAGCCTGCCACCTATTCCCACGTCCCTATCCCGAGCCACACCAATCCAGTCCATAACTCTCAATCTCACTTCTTGAAAATACATGTTAATATAATCCTCCCATCTACGACTAAGTTTTGCAAGTGGTTTCCTCCCTACAGTTCTCCCCACCAAAATGCTGGATGCAGCTCTCTGTCCCCCATAAATGCCACATGCCCAGCCAATATCATTCTTCTTCATTTAATCACCCGAATGATACTTGGTGAGGTCTACAGAGCATAAAGATCCTCGTTATGTAGTCTCATCGGCTCTCCTGTTACCTCGCCCAGACTAGCCTAAAAAATCAATATATCTACCACAAAAATATGAATATAAAAAGACAGAAAAATGCACTAAATGCTACGGAATAAACATAACCTAGGATACTACAATCAAACGCCCATTTTGTACATATAGTACATCGACTGCTTGGTGACAGCTTCAACATAAAATCGTATTAGGTAAATTACTTTGACTATGAGGCTAACCTGCAATGTTTTACATTTGGTCTTTGCCTTGCCTCTTCCCCCGTCAAAAGAAGTCGAACTGCAAACAGGCCACTGCAATTTATCAGCAAACGTATATCCATAATTCTTACCACAAAACAAAATTTAACCTGCTATTTCATAAAACAAAATGAGGACCTGTCAGTGATGTTTATTTTACAGAGTTGCACATACTGTAGCTACAAAATGTCCGGAAAGAGCTTTTCATGAAACGACGTAGTAAGAGGAAGAATAATAAGAGAATAATGTTTGCAGTTAGTTGCTAAGTATAACAGGAAATAAGTAACATAACTTGAGGCTGAATTTTTTAGGCAAGGCATCCTCGTTATGTTAATATAGTAGGAAATAAAACGAAAGTAAAATAAGTCTAAACACAACTTTATCTATAGGTAATAATCAGCAAAGTTTCAGCTACTAAAGCCATCTTCAGGCTGAGCACGTATTCATAATAGGAAATATGTACAACTATGCTATGAATTTTACGTACGAGATTTCGTCCTACATCAAGATGGAGGGATTGTACGATGTAATATACATTAAAATTTGGTTTGAAGATTTTATAAAATTTGTAGTTAAAACTTCAAAAATTTTCAGTTGTTTTATAAAATGCAGGCGACCTTCTAGGTGGATGCTGAGGCTGAAAATAGAGTGATGTTTATTTTATCTATTATAGCATTTACTTATGACAATTTAATTGTGTTACTGAGCAATTTAATTGCTTCCGTTGAATTATGTTTTAATCCTATTGCATATAGGACATCGGAAGCTGTTAGGAACAGCAGAGACAAAATTATCCTATAATTTTGGTGGAGATGGCACCACGCTACCTAAAGCCATAAACACACACACGATAATATATATTACGTTGGGGCAAGTGAAATATAAGGCTCACTATCTACCCTTTGTTTTGAAAAGTGTTTAGACAACATCAAAGAGAAAGGGTTCTTAGACTTTTCATTAAAATACGCGTTTAAAGTTTATTTTTAGTGGTTTGCTTTGCATCAAGGTTCTGCTGATTTGACATCCGGATGCATAGCCAATCACTGGACATATACAAATGCATGGACACGTGAATGTCCTGCTGTTTCAAAAGACAGGATATCCCCTACAGATTGTGATACATTTATTCGTACGCAACTGTATAACCTAAGGACTGGCATACACATTTAAAAATTCCCGGAGTGTTGTTAGGAATTAAACTGCATATACTTTATGCCCTCTATTTCCAGGAAATTATTAACCGTCCTAGCATAAACAGTACTTTTAAGATGGCCCCATCAATTTAAACTGACCGGGTCTAAGTCAGGTGATTTCGTCGGCCATGCTATTCGTCAGCCTCAACCTACCGATTCCCAAAATTATCAATAAAAAAGTCTTATCAACGATGTTAAGGCGAGGGTGAGTACTATGTGTATGAATTGCACGCACACAGTTCTTCGTGGTGGGACATACTCTAGCAGCCGTGTTAGGGAGCAAGGACAAAATGTCCTGTTATCATGTGCTGTAATACACTAGAAACTACAGCGTGCCTGCTACATTGTCCACCCAAACATTTAATGAGTAACTTTGTAGGTGTTGAAACAGAACGATTTATTGCAGATGAACACCTTCCATCAAATCTTGAATGTGGAAGTTCTTTTCATTTCCGCTTTCCCGTCGGGTGTGGGATATATGCAATCAAATGGATTTTCTGCACAGTCCCCGCCGTAACATTGGTTCCGTGTTTTTAAATTATCCTGTTTCCCGTCGAATGATTACATGCGTATAGAATAATAAACTGAAAAGAATGTGCAAAGAAATATTCATGGTGTAATTGGAGGTAATATCGCAGAATTTGGTTGTAGGGAATGCTGAAGACACGAAAGATTCGGCTAGCAGATGTTCATACACCCCGCTTGTGTTTAAGATGCGAAACACTTTATTAACTCGGAAGAAATGAAGAATTTAATGGTTTCAGTCATTACTGCTTACCAGTGACACGAATAACCGGTCAGGGGGCAACCCTGCGACTCGATAATTGTCAACCGCCCATTATTAAAGCGAATTTACTCCACAGTCTCTCAGAATATCGTCTTTTGCCAAAGAAAGGAATTCAGCTCCAAAAAAACCCAAAAGTCATTGTAGTGTTCTCTATGTTAGGGGGATACCCTGACCCACAGGGCACCTTGCGCCTAGGGCCCAGCTGGGCTCTATCTACCCATTGATACTGACTATACGTATAACCTAGAATATCGTTATGCAAACTTTTTAAAAGACAAACAACTCAGACAATAGCGATTTGGTAAATGTCACAAACGGTTTTTAAAATATAATATTAAAATTTTGAAACATGGCCTTGTAAATTTTATTCCTCCTTGTGTTCTGTTGCAACTGACACTGTAGTGTCTTTAAGAAATAATTTTTCTCCCTGTGGGGCTCTTGAAGATGTAATACTGATTTATTTATACATACGCTCGAAGGAATTTATGTGAATTTGATGCTCTTTAGAGCCTCAAGTTACTAAATGATCAACGGGAAACTTAGGAAGGGATCGAGAACCACAGGATGCCACCATTGAACTAAACTCAACTGTCTATGGGCGTTTGATTCCTAACTCTGGCAGCTGTTTCTGTTCTGCACAGAGTCCAGATCTACTACAAACACTCGGCGATCTTCCTACCCATTATGTACCAGACGCTCATTACCCGGTAATAAAGCGGCTAGAGCATGAAGCTGACCTCACATTTCTATGTAGTGCCGAGTTTTGAAATGCGTGGAGCTATGACTCCAGTACCACATACGTATAAACTTCGTGGGGCAAGTGCAGCTGCGTATTTTTCCTTCACAGTCTTCATGCCTGAACCTCCCTAACTCGAGGCAGAACAGACATTTTCTGGACAATGTGCCACGCTCTGCTAAACCGCTGATGACGGCTGCACCCTAATTGTTTCGCGGTCTGAACCTTGTCACACCCGAAAGGCAATCGAATGCTGAGTCTAACTGCTTTTATTGCAGTTTTTTCGCTCAGGATTTGAAGTCATGCTTGACGTTCCACTCAGGCGAGCAGCAAGTCAAACTCATTCTCACCCTAAGACTAAAAGTAGTCAATTAAGTGACTGACTGACTAACTGACTGACTGACTGACTTACTAACTAACTAACTAACTAACTAACTAACTAACTAACCAACTAACCAACTAACTAACTAACCAACTAACTAACTAATTCTACTAAGCGCAGTCCTTTATGAGAAGCTCACAGCTCACAGCTCGAAATTCACAGCGTTTTATAGAACCCGAATATTCATTACCGCGTTCACAACAATTCGCCACTTTTCCCCTTTCTGTGCCAGACGAATCCAATCCACACCATTACATCCTACTTCTTTAAGTTCTTATACACTTCTCCTCAGTTCACTTCGTGTTACATTCCTTGCTAATCATATCCTCCTTCATTTTATCGCTCTAATATTATTTTAGAATTAAAAATCATGAAGCTTCTTGTTATGTAATTCTGTCCAGCTTCGCGTTGCTTCCTCCCTCTTATGTCCAAACAATCTCCTGATACCCTTGAACAAAATCAGCCCATGCTCTTCTTTAATGCGACAAATATCGTCCTGTATTCTGTTCGCGAGGTGTGAACATGTGCTTAGTTATATCAGTATTTACCTCTAAAACAACTTCCTTATTAGGGACTAATAAAGATTCTATTTTTTTCGTTCACAGTACTTGTGTCTTATTCTCTTTCTTAGCCTGATCTCTTCTAGCTATCCATTGCAGTGGCAGAGAGTTACTGTTGCACCTGACCACACTCAATGATACATACACACTCGGTAGAACTGCTTTGGATGAGGGATCAGCCCTTCGCAGACGCCTCTACTTGACAACATGCGATATTCACAAGAGAAAAATATCCATGCTCCCAGTGGTAATCGAAACAATATTCCTGCAAGCGAGAGGCATCAGATCCATGCCGTAGACCGCGTGACCACCGGAATCGACAGTTATGTTTTTGCCCAATAAATTAACTTCATCAACTCAGACCTGAAGCTAATGTGCCTCATGTATTTTCATTTTCTCCTAGTCCTCTTGTACCTTCCTAATGGCATATTTTACGGCGAAGCTGAAAAACGATAGCGTTAAAACATCTCTAGCTAAATATGTACCTAATGGCTTAAATATACGTTCTTATTTGCGTGTATTTTAAATAATCTAATTAAGTTTCGTGGGTAAAACAAGCTCATGTGGGAACATAATGCAATACCCCCTTCAGACCTACGGTGATTGCCAGGGTCCCAACACAAAATATCCAATATCAAAGCATAACACAGAAATCTTCATCCGTTATTGCAACATTTGCCAACTCAAGACACAGAGTTACAGGTAGCATAAGATGTTCAACAATATACTGTAAACATTACAAAATAAGATAAGCAAAATTTTCATATTAATTTCAGTAACAGTTACACAATCAAGAGGCCATCTTAATACTGAAGTTGGTACGTGTTCTAAGTCCCATGCCTGAAATTTCGTTTCCCCGGGAACCCAACCTACCGGGACTTTAAACAGTAATGACATTTTATTTTTGCAACATATAACCCGTTCGCCCATTTTATTGTGAGAATTCTTATAAAGACATGGACTGAAGGTATAGAAGCAATTTAGGATTCTCAGATGTTACCTTACGAAAATGTTCCTTTATTTCTGTCGCCTGATAGTCTCTATCGTCTGCTGCTGGAAGTGACAGCGTGTCACCAGCTCAGCTGAGACGTACTAAACATTATTAAACGCAGTATTATACAGGGTAAGTAGTGGCCCATTAAGTGTGATGATCGCCGTGGTGATATTTTGTTTCTAGAATGAATCAAATCTGCCGGCGTTTGAGGAATGCATGGCCACTTACATCTTTTCAGCTTTTCAACAGCCATTATTGTCTGACCGGCACTGGTACGCAAAAAGAGTTCCCTGCATGTAACAGTTCGAGAACCAAGCTGTGTAGTTTTTTTATATGTGTTGTACCGTGCATCATTGTGATAACTGAAGAATAAGAACCAACTAGATTCTACTTATTATTTCATTGTACTTCTTACAGGCTCAACATATTTCAGGCACTACTATGCCCATCATCAGGAGCTCACAACTATAATGTTGATTACCACATTGGTCGTCTCTTTCTTGTGTTGCCGTAGGTTGGAAGTTAGGTGCGGGTAGGCTGGAGTAGCGTCCGGGCTGCAGGTTGTAGAGCGGACACTACTCCAGCCCAGCCGCACCTACCACGTAACTTCCAACCTACAGCAACCCAAGAACGAGACGACCAAAGTGGTAATCAACAGTATAGTTGTGAGCTCCTGATGATGGGCATAGTAGTGCCCGAAATATGTTGAGCCTGTAAGAAGTATAATAAAATAATAAGTAGCATCTAGTTGGTTCTTATTCTTCAGTTACAGTTGTGTAGGTTGTTCCGAATATCCTTGTTGCCTATATATGACGCTCTTCTTCCTCACAGGCGAACTGCACTCATGTTATATGCAGTGTGACCGTCCGGTCTCTTAAAACATTCCTTAGGTAACACATTCCCCTTGCGCTTTGACCCACTTCACAACAAAACTAACTTCTCTTAAGTTACGTGTGCGTTATACACATTACATTAAATAAGAAAATCCTAAACTGCCTACCTTCTTTTTTTAAAAACATTCTTCTTTTTAGCATAGTATCGACTTTTATCCAATATTACATCAGGTGGTACGTAAGTTTTATGGCGTTGCTGTGCTGGGAATAAGATCTATACATCAGGTAAACATATTAGGTCTCTGTATGTTTTTTTATATAAAGTTCTGGACGTTAAATAGTTTGATAATGACCTGGCTTACGGGCCGAAACTGCTAACCTAACAGACATGTAATTGTGTTGCGCAAGACTGAATTTTAAATATATTTAATCTTAAAATATTTAATATTAGGAGCCAGGAGATCAATCGATTGTGCGTGCAAAATAGTGCCGAGCGGGAAACGTGGTGGGTAAGCATTCCTTTTAAGAGAAAGTGTTGTGAAGATTACACCAGTGTTCTAAAATGAGGAGATTAAATAATTAATGTGTTCCTAATTCTCCTTTGAGTGTAATTGTTAGGTACTTACTCAAAACTGAGAAAAGCAAATATTAGCTTCGTTTTGTCTGTCTGTCCTTAAGGAACAACGCGGCTTAAACTCAACGGTTTTTCACGAAATTTGATATTTCAGTATTTTCCGAAAATCTGTCCAGAAAATTCAAGTTTCTTTAAAATCTTACAAAAGTAACAGGTAATTTACGTGAGAGTCTCCGTATATTTATAATAATATTTCGCTAAATTCTTCTTAGAATGAGAAATGTTTCAGACGAAATTTATAGACAAAATAAGAACACATTATGTACTCAGTAACTATTTCCGAAAAACGTACCGCTTATGAAATGGGGAACATAGTTTAGAGTCGGACCGGCCACAGTCAACAGCATAATAGTGAGCATGCGCTTTGCTTGTTGGATAACTAAGGCTATAAACACACATTCGGAATAAATAATACTTATTGCTTTTCTACGGCAACGATGGTTACGCGAACGCGCCTCAATGTTACTTTTATACTTATATTTCCTGTCTTGTTTCTTACGTCTTTAATATCAAAAAGCTGTCACATATTTTAATGATAAAGACTTCTGTTTATAGTACAATCCTACCTGCACTGTTACGACCAGACCAGAAAATATACATATTTATCTCTCCCATAAAGTGTGGACTTCGTGAATTTGCTTTGTTTTAAAATACCGCAGTAATGTTTAAACGCGATGGAACAACCAGTGTTTGTTCATTTCCCCGTTCAGACGGTAATTCTACTCCACACACATTTCTCCTCCAGACAAACCGCGACCGTCATCACCTCTGCAATTACTCTGCACCAACTTCCTGACCGCCACATCCTCTCACATCACTTTGTTTAACCCAGCAGTGCACTAATTTCCAAATAGCTATGGGCCAGCTCAGAATTCAGGGCGACAGAAGGATGAGAAATTTCATAATTAGAACCCACAAATACCAGGCACCTCCGCATCAAATTTTGTAGCGAATGAGACAAGACGCCATGCATTTTTTGCGTATCTGATTTAGCTTATCAGGAATGTTAAAAAAGTTCATGTTGTATGTTCCCATTACTGAAGATTTATTACTATAGCACGTCTTACCAAACATTAACCCTTTGACGCCCAACGACCACTATAGTGGTCGTACCGCACCACTAACCTCTAAACGTTGCATTTTGTATATTTATTAAACAAATATAGGTACTGAATATTTTAAACATGTTATTTACTCTCCGTTTTTTTTTCTCTTCAAAATGCAGTTTGTTTCATAATTCTAACATATTTGGTTCCTGTTTTATTCA
>Ga0123357_10003215_pt1 | contig 18608 bp, 22 predicted proteins | sample TergutEmb28metaG_FD_89873 | JGI IMG/M metagenome (GOLD analysis project Ga0123357, IMG submission 89873) | Embiratermes neotenicus P4 segment gut microbial communities from Petit-Saut dam, French Guiana - Emb289 P4 | ecosystem: Host-associated > Arthropoda: Insects > Digestive system > Gut ...
GTTATACGGAAACAGTGATGTTGAAATTGTCTAATTTTACTACTTAATTCACGACGTAACATGCTGCAAGCCAGAGTGTCGCATGTTTTTGTTGTTGGTAGTAACACTGGATGCACAAGCTGACGAGTGCTGGCTACCCACTCCATTCGCGTCTTTCCCCTTCACTTCTCCTACCGTGCGTTTCCGTGTGCCATCACATTCCGAACACGCTCTATCAGTATGAAACATGAGTTTGGATCCTTTAATAAGCATCATATTTCAAACAGTAAAGGAACACACAAAGTTCTCCCTGTCCACACCATGAAGGCATGTATGGCAAGCAGAACTACACCTCCACTCTTTCTTGATCTTGGCACTAGGAGCTGAGTTTACATTTCAAATGATATGATTATTAATTCACTCTTACCTTTGGATTCCTAGACTTATTCTTACTGTATTCTTCATCCAGGTCTTTAATATGTTTCTTTTTCTTCTTCTTCTTCTTTGACTTAGGTTTATGGCTATCCAAGTATTGCTTCCTAAATAGGCATAAAATGAATACAATGTATTATGAACAACAATACTTAAAAATGAATAAAAAGTTTAAAAGCTACCTTTAACTGGCAATATGATCTATATGGACCACAGATAAGAACAAACTCAATTATCAGACTCAAATGCATAAAATGATTGATTCTTTCAAGTTTTTATTTTTACAGTGTGATGAGACCAGAAAATTAATGAACAACATGTTTTTTGCACCTACTAGTACCACTGCTAATTTTAGTCGACTTCAGTTTTATGGACTGTGCTACTGGACAGTAACGCAATGTCTTAACAAAACAGCATACATATGCCTGTACAAGCACACATACTGTCAAACATGCACAAAAGATGGCCATCAAACAAACTCTTTTGTTTCATATTGTTGTTCCCATCCCAACAACACATGGCCAGTGCTTCTAGCCATATATATTCAGCTCATTTATATAATTACCAGTTGAATGTGACTTTTTCTTTTCATGACCCAAGATAAGTTGATGTTGACGTATAATTCTAAAATACTGACAAATATGTATGGTACGAGGGTTATATCAGATCAGTGTCTTCGAATAATCCTGACAATTCTACTCTGTCCATACATGATTAGCACTGGAATCACGCAACCAGCATATGTCAAGTTCAATGGATATTGTCCCTTACATATCTTATATATACATTAAATAACCTATCTTTTGATTGTACAATCTGTCAATAATTTATACTCCTGTGTTCAGGCAGTCCCAATAACAGTCTCCCATGATCAGTTGGCATGCAACAAATTCGTCTTACCTCTTTTTCTTCCGTCCCCATGTTGAATCACTTTCCTCACTATCTGAGTCCTGCCACAATCTGCGAGTCTTTTTACGGAGTGGCTCTATACTTTCATCACTGTCATCATTAACTGAAAAACCAGAAACATAGCTAAAGTACAAGGATACAATGATCCACAATGTGAGGCCAATTGACAGGTGCTGCAATGTAATGAGGTTCTTACAAGAGTGTGAATTGGACAGCCAATATAAAACTTAAGCAGCTCCTAGGTGGTCAGTATTATTGTTCGGTATTACTGCCTTGAATTAATACTGTGCAATATGTTTTTCCACAGGTGACTCCATATTATTGTGCAGTATTTCATTTTGTTTGTGAGTCAGGATGAGAAGGCATGTTGAGTGTGACTGAAGCTGCTTGTGTGACCACTGCAGCAGAAGTATACTATTATTTAAATAAAGGGGGGGGGGGGATGACCCACCACTGGACCACAGAATTGTACAGAAGAAGATCACAACAGACACATGAAAATCTCATGACAGACTTATGGATGAGTGAGCCAAATGATTACAAAATTTTCTGGGGTTGGATGGTCCGTCAATTGACGAGATACTTAATACTCTTAACCCTACAACTGGTAAAAGAAATACTAATATACAAGAAGTTGTCACTCTCAGCCAGCATTTATCCATTACAGGATGCTATTTGGACACTGAAATGCTTTGGAAGGCATAAAATTCATAAATGCCATATCTCCTCAATTCACTGGAATTACTGTGCTGGAGACGTGTTTACTGATTAGCAGACAGATAGTAACTGCATGAATATTGTGCAATCCTGTTGACAGACTATTCAATCTTTTCTTTTCTTGAGAACTGTGCACTTCTGTGTTATTACGCAACCCTTGAGGATGGAACTGATACAATGTCCCAAAAGTCAGTAAAAAAATTACCACTAATCACTGCACAATAACCCACATGAGCACAATTCTCACCTGCCTCGTGGCAGAAGCCTCAAATTTCTCTTGCACAATACATTGTGTCAATCAAACTTCATTTGAATGACATAATATGCTGAAAAACCCTTAAATCTAAAAAAAGACTGTCAATAACAATTAATATTGCACAGTATTATTGACTGTCTATGGGTACACTTACTCTGCTTTAAGTAATTACTGCAAAAAATTATGTTGTCACATGCAACATCAAAACTTGGGAAGGTTTAGCCATGCATTTGTGCTGTTATAGCATATCTGGGTTTGGCAATCTGTACATCAAGACTTACTGTCAGCATAAGCCTGCAGTTTCATTAAGAATTTTACTTTACTGCAAATCCTCTGTGCATGTAACAGCTTGTCTCTGTTGGTCATGAAGATAAGGTGTGGCTTGCATGTTGGTGCCAAATGTTATGAACAGAAAGTATTAGTTACAGTATGTGATGTTCATGAGTAATTAATACTGTTGTAGTTAGCTAGTAAATAGGCTTAGGATTATATGGTTTTGCATACAATCCTACACCTAATAATAAAGTTATGGCAATTTCCTTCAACTTGGTGTACCTACCTGAAACCTGGAATTGTCTGCAGGTTGCCAATTAAGGTTGCTAAAAAACTTTATGCATTTTACATACTGTAAAATGTATATAATCCTAAACCTACTAATAAATGATAAAGACATAAATGAAGAAATGATACAAATGTTGCCCTTGCATAATATCTACATAAGACAGGGAATAAATAAGAAGATATATGAAGGTTGAACATTCATGAGCAATAAACATATACTCACAAACAGCCCCCCTTTCAGTTCAAATTCATGGCTATTCTTTCATTGCATTGCTTGTGTACCATATGATGCTAGAATATGGTCAACTACCAGGAGTAAGCTCCAGATATACTAATGCATATAGTGGACCCATCCAAATGATTACAAGGCCAAACAGGCTTGCATTACCTTCTGAATTACTATGTGATCAACAACAGCAACTTACTAAATTCTTTATCAAAGCGAGTAATACGAGCTCGGGTTGAACGACGAACTGGTTCTGCATTCCTCCTGCGACGACCCGAGCCCCCACGGCGATTTCTGCCTGCCACATCAGATTCTTCACTGTCATCTAATTCCAATTCCTCTTCTTCTTCTTCCTCATCTTCATCCTCTGAACTAGAATACAAATATATCAAAATAATGTTAAAAAATGAAAGGAACCATAACACTAGCCATAAAGATTCATTTGGGGCCACGGTAGCACAGTAGTTAAGGCACTGTGCAACAAATAGGAATGTCGCTGGTTCGATCCCAGATGGTGTCATTGGAATTTTTCATTGATATAATCCTTCTGATCGCACTATGGCCCTGGGGTCGACTCAGCCTCTAACAGAAATGAGTACCAGGAGCATTTCCTGGGGGTAAAGGCAGCCAGTGCGTAAGGCTGACAATCTTACCACCATCCTGTGCTGTTGTCATGAAATCTGGGAACCTTAACTTCCTAGAATCCTCTGGCCCACTGTCGGCCTGTAACAGGACTGCTTTACCTTTACCTTTACCTTTACCATACAGATTCATTTAAGCAACTAAATCTTGCATCATGTAACTGCCAAAGAATTCCACTTGACAACCGTACCAAGCCCAGAGATTTTGCCACTGGTGCAAACACAACTGAAACTCTTGTTTCATAATACCACTACGTAGGCATACAGGTTATTTTGATAATTTCGTTTAAACCTTTTCTTTGTGGTTCAATTTCATGTAACAAGAGAACTGACAGGAAGTGAGGCACAGTGGCAGACAAAGCCATTTTCTTCTTGGCCATGAACCACTGAACAGATAGGCTTGTGTGAGCAGATGATCTGTCATGCTGAACCAACCAATTTCCATTGCCATTCCTCAGAATTTTTTTTAACATATGCTTCCCACAGGTTTTTACACTGTGTAAATCAAAACAAACACGTTACACTACACGGTATAAAAATCCAGATGGCCATCATCCAAGTAACGCCCACTGTCAAAACCAGAAACCTTATATCCATCTTTTCCTGTAGCTACAGTATCATATCTAACACTATTTGTTAACAGTTTGGTGTGATGGGATAAATTCATGAAGCACAATACTACACTGTCTCAGCATTTTATACTGTATATATAAATATATATATGAAGAAAGAAAGAAGGAAAGGAAGGAATGAAGAAAGACAGAGAGGAGGTAAGGAAGAAAGGAAAAAAGAAAAACGAAAGAGACATTGAACTTATCTAGATTCCTTTGGACATGACAAGTGTGGTGATTCCTACTGTGGCCACTGCAGTTCTATTTCTGGATTGCACTTATACATCCAAGTTCACTGCCTCTTTCACTGGCTGTAACAAACTTTCAGCTGCTCTGATCCCACAACGTCTTAATTATCTCTCCTTCCCCCATGTTGCAGAGACAGAGAAAGGAAAACCAAACACTACAAAAAATGGTTCTGGAAGAGGAAGAACTAGAATTCAAATAAATAGATCTAGACATTACATAACATTTTGAAACTGCAAGTTGTCTGTTTTAAATACTTCACTGGCATGTTAGTCACTTGCTGCAGAGACTACTCTATATGATGCAAAGCAAGCCACAATACAAGACAGCACACTCAACAGATCTAGAAATAATTTCTTCTTCTATTTTTAAGGATATTAAAAAAATTGTGAAAACAAATATTAGCTGTGTCATGTCTGCCTATCCATTTGTCTATGTGGAACAACTCGGCTCCCACTGTATGAGTTTCACAAAATTTGATATTTGAGTATTTTTTGGAAATCTGTCACGGAAATTCAAATTCCATCAGAATCTGACAAGAATAACAGGTACTTTACATGAAGACCATTATACATTTTTTTATCATATCTCACTTAATTCTTCTTAGAATGAGAAATATACCAAACAAAAGTTGTAGAGAAAATCAGAACACATATTTTATGTTCAATAACTTTTCTTCGAAAATCATGCCAAATATAAGATAATGTGGAAAAATACTGTAGAGCAGGACAGGCCACAGATGACAATATGGTGCACGTGTGTTGCTGGCTGGATACCTAAGGTTACAAACACACACTCAGAATATGTAATACTTATTGCTCTTCCACTGAAACTGTAGTTGAGTGAACATACTTCAATGGTATGTTATACATATCTTGCCTGTCTTGTTTCATGTTCACAAAGCGAAAACGTCTCACATAAAAGTTTTCAATCTTCAAGAAAATTATTTTATGTTAAAATTTTTGAGACAAGAGAACTGTTTTCATATTGGACCCATACAATAAATGCTCGACAACTTCCAGCATGAAATTCCCACTAAAAGTGTAGGGTTAAAGAATGCATAAAAAACAGAAATTCACAACAGAACATTCTGTGTAACTTAAAAAAGCAACTACGAAACTAATTTATAGTATTACCTGCTTCCTTTGAAGTCTTCATCAGAATCAGCATCATCTTCACTGCTGATATCAAGACTATTAAGACGCCGATGTTTCTTCCTACCCAGAAACTTCCTCACTGGTGGAATATAACCATCTTCCTCCTCTTCCTCAGCTTCTTCTGCTTCTTCCTGGGCATCTTCCGGCTCAGTTGATTTTACATCTTGTTTGGCAACCTGGCCATTCTTTCCTTCTCCCTCCAAACACACACCAGTAGCAAATTCTTCTTTCTCTGCATTCACAATTGTAGCAATGTCTTTGCCTCGACCTTGGTTGCCAGCTCCTTTTACAGCTTCAAGCTCATCCTACATAGAAGCAAACATTTAAGTTCAGCAAATTATTACCTCACAGGTTCCTTTTCAAGATTACACCCAGCAGGACAGAAAGTGACTAATACATGCTTATTAAACACCCAGCCCAAGTTTTACACCCCAGTCATGATCCTCAAATTTGAGAGTAAATCAAATACGATACTCCCATCAGAAACAAGGGGTTAATGCAGCAGAACACAGCCATCCATACAGCATTAAACTGATAATTAGAGAGTGCATATTAAGAAGTTGTGTAAATGAGCAAGGGGGTGTTAAAGCAAAAAGGCGCAAAACGAGGGCTGGGTGTACAATTTACAAGCTTTCTTTAGCGTTTAGTTTTACTACAAGAAATATATGGTGAATTCATAGTAACAGATTTCAATGACTGGTATACCAAATATAGTGAAAACTTGAAGTCACAAATGAACAAATCTAAAATCCAGTTTTCATAGCCATTATATTATTACTATTCAGTACAACATCAAGTTATATTTATTGACAACAAGTTTCAGCTAATATTAGCCATTATCAAGCCAACTCCAAACATTTCTCCAGTTGCAGACACACTGAACATACTACATTTAAAATATCCACCCTACAACCTCTTTATGAATCAACATATAAAGTTTATACTTTCATCTAAATTCTTACTCTTTTAACCAAAAAAACAAAACTACACTCACAAACAGTTAAATTATGAATGTAAACCCTGCTGATGGCAAGAAATTAGTGTGAGTTGCAGTGCAGGGCAACCAACAGCATTCACCATCAATTTATGAATTACGCCTACACAATTGTTAAAGGCATGGAATGTGAAAGAATTAGTTTTTACCTGTATGGCTGAATTGATAAGATCATCAAATTCATTGAAGCGGTAGCTGAAGAAAGTCTGACGCCTTTCCCTCAAGTGATACAGTGGCTCAGATTCATCATCTGATGAAGATCCTGAATCTGAACTAGATGATGAGGAGGAGGCAGATTTCAGAGTTTTTGAGACATGATCTGATTCACCAGCTGTAACAGAACAAAACAGTTTGAAACAACATAACACACATACTTGAGAAACATAATAAAGCAAGAATGCAAGCTTATTACTTTCAACATGTGCATTTCTGCAAACCGAAAAGCTCAATACACAAAACTTTAATCTGATAAATAAAAATATTCAAGAATTGCAGCAAAAGCATTTACTTCTGTATGGGCTCTCTACATGCTGACATACATGTCATTCTACACTTCCCAACAGATCCACATGAATTTTCCTTGTCATGGAGGCTAGTAGATTTATTGTTTCCCTGAACTCTGGAATATTTTATGTATCCTCGCTACCCGATATAATTACTCTGTTATTACTACTATAATCTATCATTGGACAGTCATCTATTATTGGTTGTAGTGTACAAGTACTCTTCAACCACTTGTGTAATGTATTCAATTGGACAAATACTTTTACCATACTTTTATATCATTAAAAATATGTCACCACAACACAATTGACATCAGTGCTCCAAAAGTCCCCATGCAGTTCAACATGTTCCTCTGCATGAGACATTGAAGTCTGTTGTAAAATCATGGATCTATTTTAATTAATATAAACAATAAATTTGGACCTGTATGGGAGTGTGATGTGAAGGTACACAATACCTAATAAGATTTTCAAAATGAAGATGAAAATCTACAAAGCTTTCAACTCCTACCCCACTCTTACCTACTAGCGGTGGGTCCAATTAAGGTGAGAAACCCGTGCTAAGGGCAACATGGGTCACCGAGCAGACAGAGCAAGGGGGTCTAATGGACCCAATGATAAGGGTCTATCAGATAAGGTAGGAGGGACCCTTGAGCTTGGTTGCAACCCTCCTAGAAGAAGGACACTCCAAAATCAAATCAAGGGTAGATGACACTCTGGAAGCTGTGGTGAAAGCAATTCATATAAGGGAGTAGACCCTGATTAAAAATCCTGGCCCTTCAGGTTGAAGGTTTTACGATGGGCTCACCCTCCATCTGAATAAAAGAATCTATCGTTACAAATTTTTCAGAGGAGCCTCAGAAGAAGGAGATAAATGATGATGATGAAATATGGATGTGGAAAAGGAACATGAATATTGGAACATGGAATGTAAGAAGCTCATTCTGGTCAGGAACACTAAAAGTACTTCATAATGAGCTGTCAAAGTTAGACTTTGATGTAGTAGCACTTCAAGAAACACAACTGGGAAGTTGTATACAAAAATTTGATAACTTTACATTATTCAATAGTGGATCACAAAGCAAAAAACTTGAATTTGGCTGCAGATTTTACGTAAGAGGAGAATTTTTAAAATACGTTAAAGACTTTAAAATTACAAATGAAAGAATAGGTTGAGATTAAAAGCTAAATGGTTCTCCTGTACCTTGATAAATGTACGTGCACCAACAAATGAAAAAGCGAAAGTGATGAAAGAAGAATTTTACAATTTATTAGAGCAAAATATAAACCAAATAGCTAATTCAAACATCAAAATAATACTTGGAGATTTTAATGCAAAAGTTGGTAAAGAAGACATATACAAACCCACCATTGGCAATGAAAGTTTACATAAAGAAACCAACAACAATGTAACAAAAATGATTCAATTCACAATATCTAAAGGTTTTAATGTAAGAAGTAAAACGTTTCCACATAAAGATAACCACAAAGAGACATGGTATTCAGCAGACAGGAGGACAGCGAATCAAATAGATCATGTCTTAATTAGTAATACGTTTAGAAGTGCAATAACAGACATCAGAGCACTAAGGGGACCAGACATTGGATCAGATCACAACTTACTGAAGATAAATTTTAAAGTGAAATTAAGGGTAGAAACTGGAAGTAAATAGAATGAGAAAAGAAAAACGGTGAATATTTTTAAAAAAATATGGAAAAAAGAATATGCTATTGAACTTAATAATACGTTGGAAACATTGGAAAATATGGAAGATGAAGATAATATTGACAATAATATTAATGAAAAATGGGAAAACATTAAAACAATAATCAAGGAAATGAAACAACAGCTAAGAGAAAAGGATGAAAGCACAGAAACATTAAAAATAGATGGTACGATAAGGAATGCAAACTTGCAATAGAAGAAATGAAGAAAGCACGAGAAAAGTGGTTAATAAAAGGAAGAAGGGAGAATGAAGAGCAAGAGCATCACCATAAAAGAAAAGAAGCACACAAAATAATTAGGAATATGAAAAAGTTACACATTAAAAATGTAACAGAATCAATAGAAGTAGATCAAAAGTATAACAACTTATTTTTTTTATTTTCTGTGGCGCTGAGGCCCAATGCGGGCCATGGCCTCCTCACTTGAGGTTTCTAGATCACACACAACGATGCATCACAGTCTGTAGGACTCCTCTGGACGCGTGATCAGTGCGTCGCAGAGACCTCTACCTGACAATACACAACACTCACATCAGACAGACATCCATGCCCCCAGTGGGATTCGAACCCACATCTCAGCAGGCGAGTGGCCGTAGACCTATGCCTTAAACCGCGCGGCCACTATGACTGGCATAATAACATAAGAAAAATGTATCAAACGGTAAACTAATTTAGGAAAGGATATCAACATAAATTTAACATGATTAGGAACAAAAAAGGAGAATTGGCAATGAATACTAAAGAGAGAGAAGAATTATGGAAAGATTATATTGATAAATTACTAAACACAGAAGAACCAAAGGAATTAATTAAAACAGGAAATAGAGAAATTAATGAAGTTGAAGTAGAAGAACTTACTATAGATGTGAAAAAGGCAATCAGAAATTTAAAAAAATAACAAGGCGGCCGGAACTGATGGAATACATCCGGAATTAATAAAATACGAAGGAAATGAACTACTGAACAGAATTTATGAACTAGTAAGACAAATTTGGGAGGAGGAAAGAATGTCTGAAGAATGGAAAGAAACAATAATAGTTCCTACATACAAAAAGGGGAGAGACAGGTGTGAGAATTACAGGGGAATAGCATTAGGAAATGCAGCTGACAATATTTTGGCGAATATAGTTTTGGGAAAAATTAGACCATATATTGAAAAAATTACCACGGACTATCAGAATGGATTCAGAGATAGAAGATCTGTAATTGACAACATATTGGTATTGAAAATAATAAATGAGAAAATTTGGAAATATAATCAGTGTACAATATTTATTTATTGCTTTTCAAAAGGCATATGATTCTATACACAGAGACAAGCTATAAAAATGTATGGAAAACTTAAAATCCCTAAAAAATTGGTAAATATGTGTAAAACATGTGTACAAAAGACAAGAAGTGCTGTCAGAATAGAAGGAACACTGTCACCCTTTTTTGAAAATAAAACAGGATTGAAACAGGGTGACTATCACCAATATTATTCAATTTAGTAAAACAAAAAGTGATACAAAGTATAAAAATGGTTCCTAGTGGTATAAAGTTTGGTAAAGAACAATCGAATGTATTAGCATATGCAGATGACATTGTATTCATTGGAAAAAATGAAACAGAAATAGGACAACTTCTTGTAGAAATAGAAAACATTGCCAGGAAGTTAGGACTACACATAAACCAAGGAAAAACAAAATATATTATACTGGAACAGAAAAACAGCTACAAAAAGAAGACAATCAACAATAAAAAAATATACATTTGAAAGAGAAGAAAATTTTAAATATCTAGGTGTTATACTCAATGGAGATAACAATCACCAAAGAGATCTACAGGAAAGAATAAAAAATGCTAACAAAACAAATTTTGTGTTACAAAAATTTTTAGAAATAAAAATATATCTAAAAAACTAAAATTAAGACTAAAGATCATAATAATAGACAAAACTTTAACATATGCATCAGAAATCTGGATACTAACAATAAGAGATAGAAAGCAAATAAACATTTTTGAAAGGAAAGTGTATAGAAGAATTTTAGGCCCAGTATATGACAATGAAAAAGAAAATTAGAGCATCTTAACCAATAAAGAAATTTAGGCAATGGTTAAAAAATCCACTATAACTAGAAAATAAGGTTAAATAAATTATGTTGGTTTGGGCATGTACAGAGAATGGAAGAAAATATAATTCCCAAAAAAAGTATTATATATGAATTTGGAATCAACAAAGCTGAGAGGTAGACCAAGAAATAGATGGCAAGATGAAGTGAGGGAGGACGGAAGATTAGTTGGTGGAAAAGGGTGGAAGAAAAGGGTATATAACAGAGAGTATTGGAAGAAGCTCCTAAGGAATCGTCACATTCTGCACATGCCAGCGGAATGAAATGAAATGAATGAATCAATGAATAAATTCGGACCATTACCTTCACTGAAATGTAATTCCATTCTTCCAGGAATTAACAGAAACAAAAAAAGTAGTCAGGGCAATGCTGTGGTCCACACAACAAATTGCTCAATCAGCACATTAGAAGACATTCAGCAGATGGTAATTTACATACTATAACCTCCTAGATAATCTGGTTTCAGACTGTGCCCTAATTTCTGGCACATTGTTGACAGAGGTTATGAGTAACATACACATTCTTTGCAAGAAGCCTGTAGGCAGGCAAACAGGCACACAGGATGAAGCTAACAGTCACTTTCTGCAACTATGCTAATGTGCCCTAAAAAGAATTATAAGATCAATGCTAAATCTGAACCCAAACCAGAAGCTTACCACTAGCTCCAGCCTCCTTTTCTTTATTTGGAAGAACATTGTCCAAGCTGATGCCCACGTACGCCAGTCTTTTACGCCGCAATTCTTCATTCTCACGACGCTTCAAGGCGCGATCATATTCTTTCAAGTTATTCTGAAGATTTGTTAATAGGAACGTCTAAAATGTGAAAGAAAAATGCATTCAATGGAACCATTTAAAAGAATGTGATACAAAACCACCCATTTTTTTAATTATTAAAATTTTCATCCCATTCATGTTTGAATTCATTGCCAGTAGTGATATGCAGAAGAATGGAATTTAAAGATAAGATGGCTACATAACAGCAGATGTATTTACATGACATTCAGCATTTTTGACGTCACACTGCACATTTTTTGGCACCAAAGGGCTAATGTCAAGTTTCACAGTTGAAGTGTACATTCCATGTTGTCTATGACATCTGATACACATACCATGAATACTCACATGCTCACAGGGTGGACAGAACCAATCCCCCTCTGGAATGACAAGTAATGCTGGGCGTAGACAGGATCCATGCCAACCTGAATCACACTTGTCACAAAGCAGAATCCATTCAGGATGATCGCTCTTACCACACTTTTGGCAAGCATGTTCATCTGCTAAGTCCTCTCCATCAGGCTCTAACCAAAGAAAATTAACAGCTACATTAACAGAAAAATAAATACGAAAACAAATGAAACAGAGAAAGAACAAAAAAAAAAATTGTTTTTGGGAAGAGTTATCTCAGTCTGCATAGTGACGCGGCACTATGGTGGATGACTGGGGTCAAAATCCCATAAGGGAAAAGTAATTTGGTAAGCTCTCTTGGCCGCAGTGGCTCAGGGATGACAATGACCACTTAGGAAAATGATCGATATTGGAATGATCATTTAGGAAAGTGAGCGTGAAAACACTCACTTCAGCCAACATAATTTAAGGATTATTAGTGCGACAGGCAAACATTAAGGTTTCATAATAACAAGCAGTTTACCTTTTTGTGCAGTCCTAGCCCTGCGTGTTGGCTGCACTTCACCACCTTCATTTTCTAAGTCTGATTCTGGAGAAAACTCATGGTCTGACTTGAACACCAGATTACTCTCATCTTCCTCCTCCTCTGTCTGCTCCTGTTCTTCCTCTTCCTCTAGTGATGAACTAAAGGAACATACACACCACATACATATATACAGGATTGTAAAGCTTAGTTAACAGACAAACATGCATATGATAACAACCAAACTCTTGGTACAGTTTTGTGTCTGGAAACTTCTGTTGGTGGTGATGAAGATGTAATGCCACGTCATCTGGTAGTTTGTTACCATTTTGAATAAACCAACTACCTTTATCTTCAACGTAGAACTCTACTAACCTGAAGATGGAGGATTAAGTTTCTGTGAAATATTAATAACAATTTGCCAGACTACACAGTTACAAAAAATAGTAACCCCACATTCACCAATGTGAAAAAATCAAATCTTGCATTCCGTTGGCGGTCTTTCCAACAAATTTTAATCACATAACTAAAACACCTTTACTTCTCACAATACTGAAGTAATTAAGAGAAAGGATGCCATTTCTCACAGCCCCTCTTCCTTTCAGGTCAACCTCACTTTCATATTTTCAAAAGCAAGGTTCTCAAAACCAAGTCACTGCGGACCAAATGCCACTAAAATGATGGTTATTCGAATTTATTACCTTATTTACATTTCAGCCTGTTCTGTGTAACATTTTTACTGAACCTTGGTGCAAATTTGTAAAGAACATATCACTGCACTTTACATCATTAGAATCAGAGCAATATGGAGAAGGTCCTGCAGAAGGATTTGCTGGGAACAGTGTCACCCACACTGACTCAATGAAATGTTGGGCTTTGAAATGAGACACATTTCCTGCTCTGCTGCTCTTGTGAATGGCAATGAATGGCTCAACAGGTGCCATACACCAGACAACACAAGCCAATACTTGTTGTGTCTGCCTGTGATTTACACAATTAAATCACTCCCAGTAAAATCTGCAAGAAGCATTGCAAACTCTCAGATGGGCATGGTCTTCTTCAGCGTGTGTGCACCCTAACAAAACTAAACAAAACAAAACAAAACAAAAAAGCCCCATTACAGGCTCGAGGTGCCCAGAGGGTTCCAGGAAGTTAAGGTTCCCAGATTTCATGACAACAGCACAGGATGGTGGTAAGGTTGTCAGCCTTATGCACCGGCTGTTTTTACCCCCAAGAAATACTCCTGGTACTCATTTCTGTTAGAGGCTGAGTCTACCCCAGGGACATAGTGCAATCGGAAGGATTATGTCAATGAAAAATTCCAATGACACTATCTGGAATCGAACCAGCGACCTTCAGATTTGTAGCACAGCACCTTAACCACTGTGCTACCGCATTCCCCCACCCTAACACAAGCTCAAATTAAAAAATCTTCCTCTTGGCTCACAAAAGAGAATGTAATGAGTAACTTTTGAATTATGAATTTCATTTACAGGACTTATTCACTACTACAAAAACACACACCATCAACACAGGTTACATTTTTTATTTCTTCATTCTGCACAAACCTCTTTTCCCCATTTCTTCTTACAAACTTCACACCAAAGTCCCTTAAAGTAATTACATCTACTTTCTTTCTGATTCAAGCTTTACTCAGACGTAACAGAATACATCATGTAAGAACAAAATAAACTAAACTGTGCTAAGTATTGCAATAAAAGTGCAAGCAAACCACACATGCTACTGTGTAGTATTAAATGTCACTTTATAATGAGCTGCTTAAATTAATTTTTAATCTAAATGTGCTACAAAATGAAGTCACATGTAAACCAAAGGTTTTGCTTCTGCATTTCTATGTTACCTTGAAGAGCCAGATGTTGACTGCCAGGGATTATCACTGAAACTTTTTCCAGACTTCTTCTTTCGCTTCTTCCTTTTCTTCTTCTTTTTCTTTGAAGAAGCAGGCTCTTCTAACTCTTCCTCAGCAGTATAGTCAACATCACTTTCTGCCTGTAAAATATTATTCATTTTCTTCATTTAACTTACTTCTGCAATACATGCAATATTTCCAACTATTCAGACCTGTTTAAAACAATAAGTATTTCATCTACTTACTGTTTTCTTTTTCCTTTTCCGTTTATCTGACTTAGATTCCTGAAATAAAAATAACTTATTACAGAAGTTAAACTTCCTTACTTATCAACAACTATAACGCAAGAAAATCTAAATTTTCAAAGTACAAAGCTAATGATTCTTTAATCACTGGTCATAGCCTGGAAATAGGTAATACAGGTTGCTAAACTCCATATCCATTAAAATGGAGGTCCACATCATACATATTGTTGACTTTTTCATAGTTACAGATGAAACAAATGGACAGATGGTACTAGTACCGTCTGCGCATATCTCTCGCGCATCCCTGAGACTGTCACTCTGCACATGTGCAGTGACTTCCTCTATCAATTGAGAAGCCACAGACGCCATTTCGTGAAATTCATGTTATGTTTCTCCCCGTGTGTTAAATATGTTTAAGACAACTGAAGGGGCTGCCGACTGTGAAATATGGTCTGTAATTCATTTTTTGAATGCAAGGAATGTGCTACCAAGTGAGATTCATCACCAGAACTGTCAAGTGTATGGTGACAATGCGATGAGTGATGGCATGGTTAGGAAATGGGTTCGGATGTTCAATGAAGGATGGCAGAACATGCACGATGAGGTGCAAAGTGGGCATCCATCTTTGGTGAATGATGATTTGATGTGTAAGGTCAACTAAAGAGTGTGTGACGACAGACGTTTCACAAATTCTGATCTGTTCCTGTACTTTCATCAGATTTCAAGGACTCTACTCTATGACATTGTCAGTAGTGGCTAACATCGCAGGCGGCCGCATTCTATGAGGAGGGTATACAAAAACTTGTGCCCCACTATGAAAAGTGCCTCAATAATGGCGGCAAATATGTGGAAAAATATTTTGAAGACTGTAGAATCTGATAACAATAAAATTTTATATGAAACCTTACTCAATCTTTTTTTTACAGCGAAACGGTACTTACTTTCTGAATAAGCCTCGTACGTTGGAGGTTTTTCAACTGAATGACATGCTATTTATATCTAGGAATATACAAAATTGCTGGATAACAGCTAAATACTGGCTAATGCAGTCACATAACCCCTACAAGTAGTATCTTCAAAATTTCTCACAAGGATGGGGAAAGATTCAGTTTTCAAAATACTCTGTTCTGGCCACTAGATGATGGACATAGCCCATAAAACGACAGATATAAGCTTCACATATAACATGCAACTTTAGAGACCTGCACAAAAACGCCTACAAATAAAGAAATTATTGTTAATCTTCCAGGCTACTAAAGTGAGATACCAATATCATAACAAGAGATTTTCTATTAAAAATTTCTCAATCTGGCTTAACTTTATGATCCTTACTTTAATGTCATGCTTTTCATCACGTTTACGCCTGCGTTGCTGTTCCTTCATCTCTAGAAGAGCCAGTTCCTCCAATTTTCTCCTCTCTGCCTCCTCCTTTATTTTGATTTGTGCAATGCGACGCGACTGGCGTACAGGCACTGCAGAACTAGGCCCAGCACCACCTCCTTCCTTGCTGGTTTCTTCCAAAATTATGTCAACTCCCACATCCAAACCAAGCAATCGACGGGCTGTAACAATGAACAATGTCAATCCACATACAAACTTGTGTGTCTGGTAACTGTACCTAGGAATTTTACGGTAAATTTGGGGGGGTGTGTGTGTGTGCGTGTGTGTGTGTGTGTGTGTGTGTGATAATCTTAAGACCAACGTAATTATTTAGATTCAATAGCAAATCAAGATTAAGCTTTCAAGATAAACCAAATACTCAGCAGATTGTAACAAATAAAACATTTAAATTCTACGCTAAAATATAATATATAAAAAAATATATATATATAATACAGTCATGCACAACTGAAGATGGCCCTATAATTGGGTCGAACATATACCTGCAATTATAATCTAATAAAATATAAAGTTGTGTATGACTATATTATATATATTTTATATTATATTTTAGCTTATATCCAACACAACGGGGCTGTCTCACTTAACAATAATTCAAATTCTACATTAAACATTAAGTACTAAGAGTCCTAGCACCTGTTACTAAATGAGAACAAGACCTCTTCAATAGGAACTGCTAGTGCAATATTATATACTAAACTTTCCACCTTGTATATAAATATCCCAAGATTAAAGTAATACCATAAGTTTGCATGCTGCTTCATACAGCAGCATAAGAACACAGGCTGTGGGTGTATGAGAACATGGTGCTGAAAGACTACTTACACCTATGAAGCGAGATAAATGCAGCTAACAGAAGGATTGAGACAAACGCACAATGAGGAGCTTCATATTTCTGCCTCTCAACAGTCACTGAATGACGGAAGATGAAATGGGCAGGACACGTACATGAATGAATAAACATTTCACCTGGCAAACCTGAAGGGAAGGGGCAACATCAGAAACCTTAGGACTGAAAAATAACACTGAGGTGGATCATAAAGGAATAGAGTTTGAGGAACAGACTGGATTCATTTGGCAGTGGACTCTTGTAAACACAGTAATGAACCACATAATTCCACAAAATATGCAATATTTCTTAACCAGCTGAGTGACTATCAGCTTCTCAAGGACAATGTTGTTCCATGGACCCAGTCAACAAGTGAATCTTATTCTCAGCCAGTTCAATCATATTTACATCACCACAGCCTATCATCTGTCCATCACACATTCCAATGAAAACGCCTGATACATCCTATTGCTCATTCCACAGAGATGTGGCAATTCTGCTCTTCAGGACAGCAATGTGCCATTCAGTATCCACAATGCACCACTGCCAACTCCTGAGAGATCCTGAGGAAGCTGGATTCCACATACAATACATTTAAATAATATTACCATGATGGAAATTAAACAACAGACTACTAAGTGACCAATGGCAGCTAAGTCCCTCCACTAAAATACAGACTTCTCAATAAGCATTGTTACACTGCCTGTCAGTTACAATTAAATATGTGGTTACTAGTTGGGTTATTCTGTATGATCACTAGTAGTTTCATTTACCCCCCTGTCTCTCCTCTCCAGCTTTCCTCCCACACATACTGTGACAAATTTACACAGCAGAAATTTCTTGCAGTTCAAATTGTGCACACTTCATACAAATTAATTCTTCCCTATAATTGTATGTATGCAAATAAAGCCACCTCAGCGAAAGAGAGTCTGGGTCTGCATGAATTGAACCAGAATAAACCCTGGTTTGATGAAGAATGTTTAGGTTTTTTGCATCAAAGGAAGCGGGCTAAAATGCAGTGGATACAGGATCCAAGCCAAGGCAATGTAGACATTCTGAACAATGTAAGACGTGAAGTTAGCACACATTTCAGGGACAAAAAGAAGGCATACCTGAGAGCTAAAATTGAGGAACTTGAAACTAACAGTAAGATCCAAAACATTAGGGACTTGTATAGGGGTAACAATGACTTTAAGAAGGAGTACCAGCCTAGATGTAATACAGTGAAGGATGAGAAAGGTGACTTGGTGGCAGACTTTCACAGTATTGTGGGTAGGTGGAGGAACTATTTCTCCCAGCTATTCAACGTGCATGGGGTTAAGGATGTTGGGTGGGCAGAAGTACACACAGCAGAACTACTAGTACCTGTGCCAAGTGCCGCTGAGGTTGAGCTGGCTATCGATAAGCTAAAACGCCACAAATCGCCAGGTATTGATGAAATACCGGCAGAACTGATTAAAGCAGGGGGTAGAACAATTTGCTTGGAGATTCATAAACTTATTACATCTATTTGGAAGAAGGAGAAACTGCCTGAAGAGTGGAAGGAA
>Ga0123357_10003216_pt1 | contig 18604 bp, 16 predicted proteins | sample TergutEmb28metaG_FD_89873 | JGI IMG/M metagenome (GOLD analysis project Ga0123357, IMG submission 89873) | Embiratermes neotenicus P4 segment gut microbial communities from Petit-Saut dam, French Guiana - Emb289 P4 | ecosystem: Host-associated > Arthropoda: Insects > Digestive system > Gut ...
GAGTGCGTTACTTGAAGCATCGTAATATGTACTTGTCACCACATATTGTTAAGATGAACAGGTCGGGTGGATGAGATGGGCGGAACATGTGGCACGCATAGGATACGTGACATACGTACACAACTCTGATCTTCAAACCTGAATAGAAGAACCCACTTGGGATACGTAGGTTTGGATGAAACGGGTATATTAAAATGGATCTCGAATTGGCAGGATGTGAGGGTGTTGACTGGATTCGTCTGAGAGTAGGACTTTTTTGAACACTGTAATGAGCGTTTGGGATTCTTTAGATGTGGAAAGTTCCTTGAGCAAATGGTATTATGTAAGTCTTACAACTGTACTAAATTTAACCCTTTGAAAACTGAAATGGAACATCATATACAGATTCAGTTTGTACATCGCAGAGAACACTTTGTGCTTGCATTAGAAAGACCAATCGGTGAATGCTGTATAGTGACCAGTCGCTGTTGGTTTTGTAAATCGTACGGAATACTTAAATACACTGCGTGCTCAAACTACGAAGATTTTAATGTTCCAACCTGGTGGTACATGAACTAGCGACTAGTACAGTAGTTTGAGTTGTCACCACGATGTTCTTCTCTATAATGTACAGAAATGTGAAGTAGATATTTTCCTGACCTTACCACTTGCCTGTATTCCGCATTTTCCTGTAATATATCTCATCGAGTTTACCCCTTTTTTTTCATCTGCGTGATAAGCAGTCCGTATCACTGGCCTTGGAAACGTCATGTATTCTTACAGCATGATACGCGTTACCGTTGCGTGTTTCAAGGTTGCCACCGAATTCACAATCGTGGGGCACCTTCGACCGACGTTCGGTTCTATTAGACTGAATTGGAGATACCCTCGGAAAGTGGAAGTCGAAGTTGGTGTGCTGTGACAGTTCGTGAACTGTACTGTGTCGGCCAGGCGTGCAGCACGGTTGCATAATTGTAATTATTTTTTTTCCTTTTCCTTTTCTTTTCTTTTTCCCCCAGTTTACTGGAACACGCACAGATACCTCGCCCGATTTCAATCCTGGAGGAATGTCTCGCGCGGTTTCATTCCTGAAACACGCGTAGGTATGTCCGTCGGGTTCTTTTCTGGAGCACACGCAGATATCTCTGGCGGTTTCATTCTGGAACACATGCAGATATATCCGTCAGTTTCATTCGTACACGCAGATATCTCTGGCGGTTTCATTCTGGCATACATCCAGATATCTCTGACGATTTCTTTCTGGAACACATGCAGATATCTTTGGTGGTTTCATTTCTGGACCTGATTCGTCGGTTTCATTTCTCGAGGATACGCAGGTATCTCGCGCGGATTCATTCTTGGATCATGCGTGGACCTCTTGCACGGCTTGGTTCATGGAACATGAGGAGACGGATCACGAGGCTTCATTTCTAGGATATGCATCTGCGGCTCGTACGATGGGATACCTGGAATGTGCATCTCGTTCAGTAGGCTTCCTGGAACATTCACAAACATCTCGCAGAGCTGTTTTCAGTAACATGGACATGTAAATGCATCTCATACGACAGGATACCTGGAAGCTGTACACAAACATTTCGCGCGTGCAGCGCCTGGTGCAAGCACAGCATTGTCGATGTCGCTGAAAATGTTTTGCCCTTAGTGGGCCGTGGAGTAGAACTTTACGTGCCGGGATTTATCTGCGGCAAAACGCTTGCGCATTCTGCCCATTTGCAGTCAACAGTTCGACCCCCCAAGGTGTATCTTGTTAGCTGTGTAGAGTGCCTACCTGCTTGTTGCCGTACGCTTTGTCTGAACCTTGGTCTGTTTGAAGGGGGGCTGGAATTACATGTTGTGGCCGTGGAATGAACGCTTGGTACACCATAGCGGCACAAGATTAAAAAATCGCAAATTGAGACGCGACAGAATCGTTCTGTGAAGTCACGAGCTGTCTCTTGCACTGCTGTACATTTGTGACAATGCATGAACGTCAATGGTTGTTTATAAGCTGCTTTCCGCTTCGATGGAAAAGACACTTCGCTTTATGAAATCTTAGGTTTTAAGGTGTCATGAGCTGCCCACTGCTAACCATCAGCGGCACAAGAGGTGTCGCTTTTTCCGGACTCCGGACACTTTCGATAATGGCGTTCAGAAAATGCCATGAACGCATATTCGATGTGACCTTTTTTTTAAAAGAAATTTTCGGCAAGAAGCTGTTTTAAATACATTTACACACGCACGCACACACACACACACACACACACACGCACACCTTCCATCCTAGTGACGGCCATGTCGTGTTGGGGTCTCGAGCAGTGACGGTGATTGCGGTAGCCCTGAACCGGTCCGGCACTATAGATAAGCTAGTAGGGACTGTGTGGACCGGGATAGCGTACTCGGTTTAGCGACTCCCTAGGGGTTGGATGGTCCGGGAATCGAATTCCGGTGGGGACGAGATATTCCTCGCCCATTCAAATCGGCCGTGGGGCCCACGCAGCCTGCCCTACAATGGGTACCAGGCCTCTTTCGCGGGAGTAAAGCGACCGGAGTGTGGTGTTGACCACCCACCCCCATCTAGTGCTGAGATTAAAAAAAGAGTATGCTTTCATGGCTGGTTGTATGGTGAACTTTACCTTAGTGGGGACATAGTGGTGTCGAACACAAAAGTCTCTGCCCCTGCTGGGATTTGAATCTGTGCTGGTCAGTCGGTGCGCGGTCACATTACTGACTCACCTATGCAGACCCATGAATTAATCTACGAAATTGTAATGGTATACGATGTAAGAATAGAAAGCATGAGTTTTCGTCTACTGAAAATAATTCGTAATGTGTATAGTATAAAGTTGAACAGAAATCGCTGCACTGGAAGAACTCCATATTGTCAGTCGTGAAATATTCAAGCCTTTTTGTGCTTCATACACGTATTTGTTTAGTCGTTTCGATACGAATTTTCGTGCCACGTTCGTTTGGGAAATACCGCTGTGTATGGAGAAAGCATGAGCTGTTGATAGGTTTCGTGCCAGGGCTTAAGTGGGTGCTCCTACACAATTGGATTAGACACATGCGCGTGTCCTGGCTACGGTTATTCTAAGAATGTTACCCGTTCATGGTTAGTCTGCTTCTCACTGCATACAAAAACAACAAGTTTTATACTTCCCTCTTCTGAGGTGTGACGCCGTGAAGACTGAGAGATATGTCCAGACGTTTCCAAGCAGTGTTTGCGTCCATCTTTAGGACAGTCTGCGGGGAAGAATCAATTTCTGAGGTGAGGATACTCATAGGGAAGGTACACCCCATTGATTTTGTAATCATAAGAATGGCGATCAGCAGGAGAGGTTGGTATTTTTCACATTCCCAGTGTTTGGTCTTTTTTAAAGGTTCGAGCACACTGGTCTCACTCAGAAGCCTCTTAATGAGAGTCCGGTATCATACCCGGCGACCACTAGATATGCTTACCACACTTCACGTCCTCCTTTTTTCACCATTCAGATAAGTCTAATGATGATTAGGCATCCACTTCTTTCAACTTTTACTTTTGTCATAAGAATCTTGTTTCATGTTTCTGAAGCTAGGATCTGCAGTTAATATCGTATGAAGTGCAGTCAGAACAGGAATATCAGTATTTCAGTCCTAATTTCTTGCATAAATCCACCATGTTGATCTGTATTTCGTATGATATTCTTGTAAAAATTGTGGCAGTCATACTAAACAGATGGTATTTAAAATGTATAAAATATATAATTCCAGGAAAACACCATTCCATCACCGTGGATTGATTACTGGTTCATTTGGCTATGGGGCAGAAATACTGTGTGTTAACAGTTGTACATCGTCTTCTTTTGCAAGGTAAAAGTAAGAGGTAAAGTTCACCCAGCAACGGGCCGTGAAGGCCCAGACGGGGAGTAGAGGTATTGCTCTAGTCTTTCTTTAACCGCTGCCCTAGATAGGGGTGGCCGTTCAACGCCACGCCACAGCCGCTTTACCCCCGGGAGAGACCCGGTGCCCATTGTACAGGAGGCTAGGTGGGTCCTGGGGCCGGTCTGGACGGGTGCGGAAAATCTCACCATCACCGTGATTCGATCCCCGGACCGTCCAGCCCGTAGCGGGCCTTTTGTAACTAAATGAAAGTGATGAAATGAAAGGGACTTGCCGGTTATATGCTGATTGTTAGGCATCACTCACCTAATTGTTGCCAAAAATCAAGGTAAAGTTGAAGTTGTCTATGTGCACGCCATGAAAGCATATAGGTGGTGTGGAGGTACAGCTCCAGTACTTCTTAAACTCTGCACTAGATGTGAGGTGAGTGGTCAGCCTCACGTCCCGGCTGCTTTATTGCCGGGAAAGGGGGTCCGGTACCCATTAGGTGAACTGCTTGGTGGCTCCAAGAGCCGATCTGGAGCTTTGAAGAGCACAAAAATTCATTTGCATGTCTGTCTCCAGTATCTATACCGATTATGCCGTCTGGCCTCCCAGACATGTGGCGGAAAATGTTTCAAACTCCAGCTCATATACTAAAGATTTCTTTCGTTTCGGCACCAGAAAAAAAGAAAAGGGATTGACGAATTAATTAAGGCGCAGTTACATTCTTTTTTGTGCATTGACAACAGAAAGTTTTAAAAAGACGCCCTGTAGCTCCAACATGTTTCAGTTCGTCATTTTATTCGCTTTTAACGACTAGATTCGCCGTTCGATATTTCATGGATTTTTATGTTGGTTGAGTTCCGCAGAAATATGTCGACACACTCCAAGTGTGATTAATGTCGGACAGCGCCACGGACTCTGTATACATGAAGACCTGCGTATGGTTCTGCGCCTCTTTCGAGCCCAGATGGTTTGTTTAGCAATTCGCTAAATATTTATCGATTGGAAAATGACTGAGACCAAAGTTGTAGCATGTTGTAGGGCAAATTTTTTGCATAGTACACTTTCTCGGAAGTCATATAGTTTTAAAAACCATTGAACGGAGGGGATTTTGATGCCGTTTCGTCTGATATTGAAAACCCTTGGACTGATTTGGATATACTTGTACACTGGACATTCTTGCTTGTCCACTTGCATGTTTTTTCTCACAAGAGCATCAAAAGGTAAGTATTAGAAGAAGAACACCAGCATTGGTAACCTGTGCATGTGTACATCCCTTAACTTCATATCTCCCACTCATGTATTGAAGTTAATTATGTATACAGTTGTTTCCTTAGGTTTCTCCTGTTTCAAGTATTACTGCAGTCTTAGTTGTTAGGGTCAAAAATGTCTGTAAAAATTATTTTTAGATAGTCTAGGTTTATACTGATGCCTAGCAAAGGCACCTGCATTTCTCTTAAAATATTCTGTACTTGAGTAAGGAAAGTGCCCGTTTATTTTGACATTTGTGTGAATGAGCAGGGACACTAGCTGATGCAACAACTTGCATCACTGCTGCAGCATGATGGCAGGCAGCCCATTGCTTGCATCTATCCAGTTTGCTATGAGTCACAATCCATGTATGTTAGTCGCTTGCATTGTAGTTAATATTATGTTGTTATTCACCATGTCTAAGGTACGTGCTGGAAATGTTCTCATTCAGCTCCAAGACATGCTTCACGTCTAACAAACAGGTTGTCGATTGCATGTTGAAGTTTTTTTTAAGTTGAGCATGGTTAGAGGAAGTAACTAGTGACAGGTAAATAATTTACCTATATTATCTCATTGAACACTGTGGCACTATATAGTGATCACTTTATATGTTAAACTTGCCGAACAAAATGGTGCCCGAAAGACCAGACTTGAGACAAACTGCATGCATGTTTAGTAAGATGAAAGTAGAAACAAGAAGTGAAGTTTACCAGATATACTCTTCTACCACTTTATCCTAATGAACAGAGTCCACAGTAGACATTGAAGAGGTGGCAGGGATTGTGGGAGAGCTATTCTGATTGTAGTTTGGGAGACAAGAGTCCCTGTAGGCCTGGCAACCTAAATGTGACCTCTGGCTGGTCATTCAGTCGCATACATACTGGAAATATTATACTGTTTGTGTAATAGGAAAGGTTTCTGACATTCATTTCTAATTATAAAGTGGATGCGTGTGTTATCTTTTTTTCTTTCTTGGTCAGTGGGTTTGGCTTTCCTTGCTGATCTTCAGTTTCCCATACCCTTCTTTCCATAGAAAGAATATGGATGTAATTGAGAACTGTCTCAGTGAGGAAATGTTATACAAATCATGACAGGTGTGGTGAAAATGTCAGGTATTTTCTTCTGTCTTTATCTATAAAACTGTTGTTCTTGCCCTTGTCACATCTTGTCTCGTTTCTGTTTATTTCATTTCCTTTAAATAGAGCATTTGCTTTTGACAGTTAAGAATATTCTTCCTTCCCATTTTTTGTATAAAACTGTAAGACTACAAAACTACAATTGTGTCTGTTTTTGTACGGTTGTGAAATCTGTCTCTCATATTAAGGGAAAGTCTGTAGCTTTATAATATTCAGGAACAAGCTGCCAAGTGTAATAACTGTTTGTAAATGAGAGAATAGGTAACAAGAGAATAGATAACAAGAGAATAGTTAACAAGAGAATAGGTAACAAGAGAATGGGTAACAAGAGAATAGGTAACAAGAGAATAGGTAACAAGAGAATGGGTGACAAGAGAATAGGTAACAAAAGAATAGGTAACAAGAGAATAGGTAACAAGAGAATAGGTAACAAGAGAATGGGTAACAAGAGAATAGGTAACAAGAGAATGAAGGAAATTGCATAATGAGAGTGTTGTAATGTGTAATGTGTAATTTTCACCATACAGTCTCAGAATGATCATATCACAGGGGATGAAATTCATGAAATATGTAGCACACATGGTAGCCATGATAAATGCTGTCTGTTCAGCAAAGGAGAAGGAGGAGAGAGGTTTGAGAGGTGGGTGGATAATGGGTGCCAAAATGGACCATAATGAAATTAGAATGGGATGGTTCTGAATGGATTCATACGGCCTATGTCTGAGACCAGTGACAGACCTTATTGATCATGGTAAAAGGCAGCAAATTTCTTGAGTAGAGTAGTGACTGTGAAGTCCTGAGTATGGAATCTGCTTCTTAGAATTGGTTGGTTGCTTGGTTGGTAGGTTGGTTGACTGATTGGCTTGTTGGCTTGTGTTGAGTCTGTTCGTTCAGATACCGTTTCTTTACAGAGATGCCATGGTGGCCACATCTGAGCTGAGGTAGCCTGGTTTCCGTGGCCTGCTAGCTGACAGCAGCAGCCATGCTGATAAAGGAGTACCACATTCCACTTCCCCTCACTGTGGAAGAGTATCGGATTGCACAACTGTATATGATTGCTGTGAGTTTATTTAAATGTTGAATAGAATCTGTACTTCACAACCATGCCAGATTTCAGGGTCACAGCACACAGTGCTCAAGGTGATTTTTCAGCTATTGGGATGTACACGAATAAATCAATCGAACCCAGCACAACAATTAACTGAATAACGGTGAGGAACAGAGGATGAAACTTATTATAGAGTTACTGATATCAAGTGAGTATAATATGCATGGGTACAAATGAGAACTGGTCATTAAATTTATGCTGTATGTTTTACAGAAAAAGAGCCGAGAAGAAAGCAAAGGTGCGGGTAGTGGAGTGGAAATTCTGGTAAATGAGCCATATGATGATGGGCCTGGTGGACATGGACAGTACACACACAAAATTTATCATGTTGGCAGCCATTTACCAGGTAATTAACATGCTACCTCTCCTGAGGTATTTTTATATCTGGTAGAGCAGCAGTGGAAAATTTATAGGCAGAAGTTGGAAGTACAGACCAGGTTGTGAGAATGGTGGGGAATTTTTTGACTAGCAGAATGTCTGCTTATCAAAAAAATTTACCCCTGTTCTATGGAGGGAGTTCAGCTTGTGTGGGGTTATTATTACATTTTTTTTTAAAGCTTTCATTTTTCTGTGCCCTGCAATTTTGTCATTTCTACATGTGACATTGTTACATGATTGTTTATATCAATGATGCACATCATGTGGCTCTGGACCCTTTTCTAAGTGGTCTGTGGAACCTTTACTTTCTTGAGATTATAATGAAAATTAACCCCACGTAAATTCCATCAGGAACAGACATAAATTAATTTGTGTTACTTCCTAAAGAAGTTGTACCTGTCATCTTAATATAACGCAAATGTAAATTAAATGTATACACGGTGGTGTTTCAATTTTCTGATATTATGTTTTAAAAAACCCTTTGTGGCAGTCGTCATATCATACTTTGCTGAGCGGCCCACAGTTACAAAAGGCTATGCACCGCTGGTTTATGTAGTCCATTTGTCAGTTACTTAGGCGTAAGGCAGCTAGCCAGTTTATAAATAAGATTTCATGGCTAATATAAATTTATTTCAATTTTATAAAACATTATGATGCATGTAGCCATGGCTCCAGAAATTTTCTTTCTCTCTTATCACACTTTGAAGTAACAGAGACCATTTGCAATTATGAGCTATGATGTTTAAATGCACAGGACTGATGCTTTTTTTGCAGCAGCAGCAGCTGCCAACACATGTTAGATCACATGATTCAGGTGTTTTGTGTCAGTTGTTGCAATTCAGCATGTTGTGTGTTAGTAATAAGTGTTTTATTGGTGCAGTAATTTCTTTGTTTGTCAGAAACATGACTGATAAATTGCTGGAACAAAAAATTGTCATTAATTATTTGATGCCACTGATGTAATATTCAAGCATCCTACAATGAGATTAAGGAAAGTGAATAGTGAGAATAATATAGTTTTTTTGTGAGTTGAATAATTATCAGATGGAAGGTAAAAGGTCACAGACAGTGAAAGATCTGACCACTAGAAGACTTCAGTTATCGCCTTTTTGCTGCATGACAGCTGTTCCATACACATGCATGTAGTGAGGTTATGTTTTATAATGTATGTGATATAGGTGTCTTTATGTCAGACATTTGGCCTGCCTCAGTGGATTACACAGTTCAGGACATGAGTGTCACATGAGAAATATGCTGAAATGGAGAACAGTTCTCCTTGAGAAACTCAGTCACTCAGCTGTTGCAGAAACTCATTGCATCATGTGGAAGCTGAAGGTCTGTTGCTGTAATTACCAAAGCCCATTGCTGGACTCGGAATTTGAAGTCCATAGCTTCCAGTTCTGTTTCATTGAAATGTTAATTTTGCCATCCCGTCTATACCTGGATCTCCAAAGAAAGCACCTCAATTCATATTTTCTAATGACAAATTTTTTATATTTTTTCAAATCTTCTGTATATGTACCTGCACAAACCATTATCAGTAATTTGATAACTTTGATAATATTTTATGAAACTTGTAATGACTCTGTATGGTTAATTATGTTTGTAGAAACAGTGTCTCTTGCATAATTTTTTAGTGTAACCATATTTCATATTTTCAAATATTTGAACCTTTGTCCTACTTTCCATAACCTGGAATAACAACTCATCACGTTTCTTGATTGTTTATTTGAAAAAAATGTTTGAAGGACAATGAATATGGTAGCAATTTAAAGCTGCGTGGTTTGTTTGCAGGATGGTTTAAGAGTCTGCTTCCTAAGTCAGCCCTAACTGTTGAAGAGGAGGCATGGAATGCATATCCCTATACAAAAACACGCTACACATGTCCTTTTGTAGAAAAGTTTTCCCTGGAAATAGAAACATATTACTATGCTGACAATGGGCATCAGGAGAATGTTTTTGGCCTATCTGGAAGTGATCTCAGGAACAGAATGATTGGTTTGTAAACATTTGTCATTCCATATGTGCAGTATGTAGATAACTTCTATTGGCAAATTTAAAGATTACTTAAGTCTAAACAGAAGAAAATTTTCTGGGTTAATTAGATGGTTAAGTACTTGCTTGTCATTTGTACCAAACTTAATACTGACTGTCATCTCTGAATTTAAATAGCTCAACCATTCTTGCAGCAGATTCAAGCCTGAATAAGACTAGTCACTTAAAAGAATTTATTTTTATTGTTAAAGGTATAAAAGGTAAAGGTAAAGTGATCCCATTACAGGCCTGGTGTGGCCCAGAGGGTGGGTAAAGGTACAGCTCTACTCTTCCCGTGGCACTAGAAGGGGGTGAGCGGTCAGCAGCTCGCCCCGGCCACACTTTACCCCTGGGAAAGACCTGGTACCCATTTTACAGGAGGCTGGGTGGGCCGCAGGGTCAGTCTGGACAGGCAGTTATTTTTATTATTACCAGGTAACTTTTGAAAACAAGTTTCAATGAAAACTTCCATGTGACGGACTGTATTTGTTTGTGGTATTTATATGGGCATGATTATACCCATTCATGGCCCCAGTGCTTGTCATTTACCTCCAACATTCATCAGGCAAGAAGACTCCCGCTGTTTATTTTAAAAATTTTTTTCCATGTTACAATTTTGTTATAATATGTTTGAGTTCACATAGTAGTTAGTATTATGCTTTTCACTCAGTATGTGTCTGTTACCATGGCCATTATTTCAATACATTAGTTGTCTGACACCTGTTATCATGCTTGTACTTTTTCAGACGTGATTGATGTAGTGAAAGACCAGCTGTATGGAGCTGACTATGTCCGTGAAGAGGATCCAAAAATATATGTCTCCCAGAAAACAGGTCGTGGGCCTTTGTCTGATACATGGTTGGATGATCATTGGTTTGAATGCAAGGTATGGCCAAGTTGAGGCTGTGTGCTCCATGCTGTTAGATGTTACAGCTGTGTAGTCAATGCTATATTGGTCAGTTACAGACACTGAATGATACAGAATCATTTTGTGAGTTATTAATACCTTCACTGAAAATTGAATTTTATAAAATGAATATCAAGTATTGCATTTGTACTTGATGGTAATGCACATAATATTCTTAGCATGAAAACTGGACAAATCAAATTTTTTTAGTCTGATATTCTCTTGGTACTAAACATAAACAACAAAAAGAGCTGGTATTTTCAAATTGTATCATATTATAAGTTTTGTGTCATATTAAATAATATCTGCACCACACATAACTTAAAAATTTATGACATTCGTAACACGTGTTTACCAATTGTTTGTGGTAACAAAATTTGATTTTAAACTTAAAATTGTTTTTGTGTCCAATTAAATTGGTGTACTGGTATTTAAATATAGGCATACTTCTGTGGACACCCAGGGTGCGTTAAGTATTCATGTTTCATGACTTTTTATGTATGTAATGTTTCCTTCAATAAGATTGGACATGTAGTTGCTACCGCCAATCAATTTATTGTCATATTAATGACACTTATTGTCCATAACCTTTACTCATTCACAAGAAATCATCCCTAAATTTTAGAAAATAAAATTTCAAACTATAAATTTCATTTTACAGTCTCATTTAAATGACAGCATTCAAGAAGTTGTCATTGTATGCTAACCTAATTGAACTTAGCACATAGGTAAGACATACAGATTAGTATGTAATTTATGTCCTGTCTTGTGAAGTAACTGCCTCATTTTCTTGCATTTTTAAGTCTGTTATTAATTGTTAGGGTCAACAAATGCCACTTCCAAATGGAAAATCCATCATGTGTGCTTACAAGTTATGCAGAGTGGAGTTCCGATACTGGGGAATGCAGACAAAATTAGAAAAATTCATACATGATGTAGGTGAGTTTCTTTTGCATTGATTCTCGTTCCGATTTTGAAAGTAAGCTTCTAACACTTTTGTTCCCAGAAACTCTGCTGCTAGCTTACGTGCCAGGCCAGCCATTTTTTACAGTATTCAGTTGATGGTTGTCACTGTAAAGAACTTAACAGCAAATGTTGTACGTATGTCCAAGGAAACAGGAAGGTAAGCTACTTATACAATCTGGCAACAGAGAAAATAACCACAAGTCACAATGCATTCTGGAAGAGAAATGTTTTTTGTGTGACAGCATGTTACTGTCTGACCTTGGTCACTATGGCACTGGAGAAAACGCCAGTAAGTGACTGATCGCAAGTAGGTGAGGAAAAGGTTTAAGTTGCTAATGAAATTGATAAGTTTTGTAAAATTTGTGTGTAAATAACATAGTTTTAAAGTTTTGACATTTGGTATTTCATATCCATTACAAGTTTTCCATATTGTAGGAGCTAGAACAAACAAGAAAGAGGAGAAGGAGGAGGAGGAGAACTTAAAATACTGGAAGGGGAAATGATTATTCTTATTTCAATGTCAAGTAACCATTTGCTACTGTCTTCAAGGGCCAGGACCCAGTGACTTTCATGTTATGCCTCTCACAGGAGTCCATTGATAAGTTTTTGTGTGAAACTCAAAATATTTTCCTTTTCCAGCCTTATTTCCACTTATTTGGGTCAATGAATGAAAACTCTTCAATCTCTTCTTTCTTCCTGCAGACTTCCTTGTTCATGCCAGCCTTTTCCTCTTTTTATGTGGTCTTCCATTACCTGAATGAATCATCTCATGCTGGTCATCCCATATGGACCTCTTTCCTTTAAACTTAATTTTTCTTGGTCATTTTTACGTGGCAACACTATTGTATTTGCTATCCTCAAGTTGCTCTTAAGAGATTTTGAATTTCAGCTTTAATGAAAATTTAATTTTTAGTTCTAGCCTTCTGTTTTCTCATCGTTATTTCTCAGACATTTTATATGCCTTTCTTAGAGTTTGTTCTTTTCAGTTTTTAAGTGCCCATGTTTGAGCATTAGTTGTTAGTATTAATTTAAAATATGTTTTATGTAGCTTTTTTTCTTTCATTTTTATTGGATCCTCTTGATCCATGATACTGGTTTTGTAATTTGACAAAATCAGAACAATTTGATGTCCAGTGGATTTCGACAAAATTTAGAACAATTTTGTGTCCGGTTGATCTCTGTTTTGATTTTCTTGTGAATTTATTTCACTTCACGACTTATAGTATAATGTAATGTAATTGAATGTATTATACATTCATGTATTCAGCAGGTATGTTATATGTGAGTTTCTCTCAAATGCCTCCTAAAGGCGCATTACTGAAGAACTTGCTGCAAAGTAGGTCAGATTCTTCCCTATGTGTTGGAAAATTCCCATAAATGAGGGGTGATTTTTAATACATTGGCACTGAAATTAATACAAGTTAATGCCTATAAACGGTATCATTTCTTTTTTTATTTTATTTTTTCCCTCCACAAATGTATTGCAATTAGGATTCCATGTTTTAATGGTGTTTATACTATGCTGTGTGTTTTCTAATAGCTCTCCGGAAGACAATGCTTCGTGCTCATCGACAAGCGTGGGCATGGCAGGATGAATGGTACGGATTGTCAATGGAAGACATTCGCCAGATTGAGAGACAAACACAAGAAGCCCTGAAGAGAAAGATGGGAATGGGTGACAGTGAATCGCCAGATGCCGGTGATGAGCTGAACAGAGGCTTTGCATCAACTAATGGGGGCACAGTAGGTGCTGTGACCACTCCTCAGGATTCCTCAATGGCCAAGACCCTACAGGCTACTCTAGGTAGTATTGAGAAGACTGAGCAGGAGATGCCCAGTCCTCCTGTTTTAAAGAAATCTGATATTGTACCAACCATCCAGACAGATGGTTCAGGGGATGGTAGTCCTGAAGATTCACCTACTGAAATTATTCTCAGGTGAGATGGTAGGTTATATGGAAGCCAATTTACTGTGTGTGTGTGTTGAAAGTATTTTCCCAACTTAGACATTCAGGTGACCATGAATTGTGATAAATTCTTATAATAAAACCAACTAGTTGCACTAATTTCTCAAATTTATTTTTGGAATAAAATACTACATGTTTTGGATGTTCCTCTGTCCATCATCCAGAGTTTTTCACCATACACACAGCAGGGTGTATGTCATACAGGATTTGCTATCAGCAAATCCTGTATGACATATACCATTGCTGTTTCTACAATGAAAAACTCCTGATGATGAACAGAGGAATGTCCGAAACATGTAGAGTTTTATTCCAAAAATCAGTTTGAGAAATTAGTGCATCTAGCTGGTTTTATTATAAGTATTTTCCCAACGCATTCTTGTGTAGGGACTCAAAGAAACAATATGTCATGTATGGGTGAAAAGACTATTGTCTTTGACATGTTCTTTAAACTGAGTTTAGTGAGTAGGAATATCTGCATTCATTACACACTTTCCTTATGCTGTCTGGTGGAATTTCAGACGTTTGTGTGTGCTTTGTAACCAAAATAAGAAATGCATGTTGTAGTGTGCAGGTGTTTATCAGTAAGCTGGGTACAGAATGTACTTTTAAATTTCTAAACCAGAAATGCTTGTTCACAAAGATGAGTGTTGTCAAAAGCTGTGAGCATTTTCTTCATGAAAGTTTTGAGGTGTTTACATTTTAAGTGGTCGTCCATAATCTGCTGTACATTGCCCTCTGTGAAAGCATTCTTTAAGTGTCATTATTTTATAAGTTAGTTACCTCCATTGACATATGCATTCGAACCTGATACATGTCAAATGCAAAAGGGTTTTGGAGTCTTTGGATTTCATTTGTCCTTGTGTGAAAGAAATTTATTTTGGAGCTGTTGAGTGATGCCAGCAAACTTGTCCTTCATTGTCTTCCTATCACCTGTTGAAGTTTTGTTCACTGATATGTTTGTACAGCAGGTTCAGTTTTACTTCAAAGGCCTTAACGTGAGAAAATGTGTTACAGGCAATTTATCTTCTTGACATTTTATTTTGAGTTCTTTAAGATATGTTGTTTTGTCTACACCAAATAAAGAGCCGTGACCCATTTCTGATCCATTCCATCATTAAGATGTCTCTTGCAGTTCACATATAAAGAAGTCTACTTGTCATCGCATCTCTTCTCAGCCATCTCACTACTGAGTAGCAGACATGATCATCATCATTATCATCTTCATCATATTCTTATCTGACATAGTCCAGAAAAAGTTGTAATTGACAGGAGTTCTAACCATTGCACCACTTGTTTTGTACTGTTAAAATTGTAGTGCCCATAACTTATTTTGTCTGGAATGAAAAGAGTTGGCAGCACTGTGCCTCTTTGTGAATAATGGAATTAAACACCATTAGATTATCAGAGCTGATGTGTGGAACTGCCCTCCTACTACACCAGTCTTAGAGTCCTACACATTTTTGCCACCATTCATTGTTACACTTGACACTTATTCCCAGCCCATTGCCAAAGAATCAAGTGTTTATTGTTGAAAGATATTTAATGCTTTTCTATCATTAAATATATTGTAAAAAAACAGTAGTTTTTATATAATACTGTATGGACCAGCAACAGAATGTGGACTGCAGTGTCAAGAATACTTGTCTGTTGATTGTTGTGCTTGTCATGTACAGGAAGGCTGTGGAAGTGTAGTGCTATATCCCTTTGTTGCAATTCCATTAACTATTTGTACATAATTCTTTCATTTCTTCAAAATGCCCAAGAACCAGTAGACTGGTGTCTGGACTTACTACGTAACATGTATTTGAAATCCTTTTGTCCAGTTTATGTTTCTTTGTTTCTGGTGTGGTTATTGGTTGACCGTAACTGGTTCTTGTAGTACATAAGCAAGTTACAACCATTGCCAGTTCATTACTTTGTAACAATTGAATGCATTAAGTGTTAATTGTGCAGAGCTACAGTGTGAGATAACAGAACATTAGTCAACACATAGGATTGTCAGTACAGTTTATTTTAAGAGAACACTGATGAAGAGTATATGCCTTTAATGGTCACTGATATGAAGGTACTGTGGTAATGACTGTAATTGTAGTTGTATTTGTTTGGTAACCAGAAACTCTTCCTTTAGATCATAGTTTTGTGTTTGAAGTACTGTGTGCAATCGGAAAACAGTGATCCATCAATGATATGTTTCACAGGCATCCTGATGATGTAGGGTGTGGGGGAGGTGGTATTTCGGTCCAGGATATGGAGGGCCGCAGGAAGGTGTGGTCTCACATCAATTCTAAGGGAGCCCTTCACTCTCCAAATTCTGCCTCGCCCAAAAGCTTTGATCTACAGATGGCCAACTGGAGAATGGAGAGCATTGTTCGGGATTCAGACTCTGGTAGTGATGATGAATTCTTTGATTGTCAAGGTACGCAAACTTAAGAGATTCTCACCATTGTGGTTATTTTTGTGTTGTGTAGTTTATAATGATATGAGTAATTTGTGTGATTGCATTATTAGAGCCTTTGAATAGTTGTAAGCAGTGCGTAAGGGAATGTTAGTAGAAGCTGGAAATATCTGAGATTCACTGAAGGATATTCCAGTTACGTGTGTGTGTGTGTGTGTGTGTGTGTGTGTGTGTGTGTGTGTGTGTGTGCGCGCGCGCGCTTGTATGTTTATAAACTGGAATGAAATTGCATACCTTAACAATGCCAGAAGTTTTCTGTAAGATGAAAACTTTGCACACGAAATGGGTGCAAGGTGAGATATGAAGCCCTGGCCAAGGGCCACAATTGTGATAAGTCCATGGTTGGTTGGTTGGCCATATTGCTGTCATCAGGAGCTGTGGCAGAGAAGTGTGGAGCATTGCTGGAATAACAGCTGTTAAGAAAAGTATTTGAAAACAGACTGCCCATGCCATTTTATGCTGGGATTGAAGCCTCCACAGAAAGAATCAAACATCTGACTATCCAAGCTGTGATAGCCACAGTCTGCAATGAATTTTTGTTGAAGTGTCTTGGCTGGTAATGCATGAAAGACAGCATAAATCAGAACATGGAACTCATGGTATGCCCTTTTAGTGGGGTACACGATGGTGCAGTTGGTTGAGGCACTGCACTACAAACCGGAAGGTGGCGGGCTCGATTCCTGATGGTGTCATTGAACTTATTCATTGATATAATCCTTCCGGCCGCACTATGGCCCTGCGGTTGACTCAGCCTCTAACAGAAATGAGTACCAGGAATATTTCCTGGGGGTAAAGGCGGCCGGCATGTAAGACTGACAACCTTACCAACTTTATAGGCTGATTGTCTTGAAATCTGGGAGCCTCAATCTCCTGGAACCCTCAGGGCCTCTCCAGGCCTGTAATGGCATTGCTTTATGTCCTTTTAGTGGAATGGCAGTGTTATTCACTTGTGTTTTCCTGAACGGAATCTCATTTCCTGTAATGTACATTCTTACTGTTGAAATGGGAATATGTTATCCTCTTGTGTTGTGATGTTATTAGTATCATTTGTACTTCCCAGAATGCAACTTGTACATGTCATGGATGTAAACTATGCTTCTGTATGCTTTAAACAATACCAGAGACTTGAAAGTCAAAACTGTCAGTATTGTTGCCTTGTACCAACTGATGAATGGAGTTGAACTTGGTTATAACAACCGTGTTTTGTGCGACACTCTGGCTGTAGCATTACACCTTCTTTGGTACCAACTTATTCCCCATAAGGCACATGTTCCTCCACCTTGCTTAGAATGACATACGTAAGAGAATTTTCCTCAGATATAATAACATTGCCAGTGATTGGTTCCATTATAATTTTCCAAGAAGTAGGCTGTTTTGAGAAATCAACCATCTCCTTCACCTAGAGTGGGCAAGCCCTCTACAATATCAGGTAACTACATAAATTCCAGGCCTGGAAAATGACAATAGTAATGGCAATTCACTTTGTGCACAAAGTTACCCTCTACTTTTCTACTCCAGCATGTAGTAGGTGCCTGGCAATGTAATAAGATGGTTACAGTCACAAACAAAAGGAAGGTTTTCAGCATTGAAGGAAAGGTTAAAGTGATGTGACAAGTAGAGAGTGAACAAAAAGAAATTTGACATGTGTCAGGAATTTGGTCTCATAAATTCTATGATCCAAACAATTTGGAAAATTATCAGTGCATTTGAACATAATGGATTGAGAATAAAGTGATTTTGAAAGTGTTGTCAATGAGGCACTGCTTAATTGATTTAAGCTAGAGAGAAGTGACAGTGTACCAGTGAGCAGTCCTCTTATGATAATTATTGCTTATCCTAAATTTAATTTTAAGTTGATGTATTTTTTAATATAAACCTATATGGAAATTTAGAATTATAGAAGAGTACTTTTTAGTATTTCTGCACTTTAATTGTAATATGAATTTTAAATAGATAATAACATTAACATTAAGTAATATGCCTGCAGGCATGTATTTTGTCTCAAAGTAATTTTCCTTCACTTTTACCTTACACCTCATTTACAGCAACAAACATTTATAATGACATTTTATTCACTCCCTACAATGACGTTATAACCAAGTTTGACTGTTGTTACATTGCAAAGGAGGGTAGTGCCTTCATCGTCAGGGTTAAGCAGTTCAAGAAGATTGTTCTGCCACTACTTGACTCTGAAGATATACCGTATATTCTCGAATCTAATACGCACCCTTTTCACAGTTTCAGAGGGATAAAAAATCAGATGTGGATTATAATCGCGTACGGATTAGATTCGCTGTCGTGAGCTGGATTTTGGAAAAATGATAGAGCCGCTGTACATGCTATAAGAACAATACAATACAACAATTTATTATTTATAATATTATATAATATATTATATAATATTTATAATTTATTATTCATCAGACTTGCCGTCATCATTCAGAACTCATAACTGTACCGCTGGCAGTTAAATGGCCACTTCATACACGGCGCGTTATTCAGATAATGGTTAAAGCATTGGTAACATCCAGTATTATTCAATCAGTCTGCCTTGTAGGCAAGGGGC
>Ga0123357_10003217_pt1 | contig 18603 bp, 9 predicted proteins | sample TergutEmb28metaG_FD_89873 | JGI IMG/M metagenome (GOLD analysis project Ga0123357, IMG submission 89873) | Embiratermes neotenicus P4 segment gut microbial communities from Petit-Saut dam, French Guiana - Emb289 P4 | ecosystem: Host-associated > Arthropoda: Insects > Digestive system > Gut ...
AATGCACCTCCCTGAGGATGGCCACAAGTGTGGCAGAAACATGTATTTGGTATACTATTCATATAATATAATGTAATTTTCAACATTTTTTTCCTTTTTTTTTTTTTTTGGTTTCATCACCATAGCAAAACAGTTTAATGCATGGGCTTGGATTATTTTAAAAAGGGAATATTAAACTTTATTGTAGAAGACTCCCCTTCTCCTCACACCAAAGAAAAGGGAGTTGCACACAGGTTTTAAGGCATGTATAAGTGTTACATGATCATCAACACTGAAGGTTTGGTTGTCAACACAGAGAGATTAAATCACCATGGCCAACCCTAGAAACCCCTATATTTTATAAGAACTGTTTCCTGCTGCATAATAGACCATGCTGGTGGTGATAAATATGTGCAGGAAAATTGCTAGATTGCTAGTGTATTTAAATGTGAAACATAAACTTATATTTAAATATATTTACTCCTGTCTATAGAATTCAGCCAGGGACCAATAATTGTAATTGTGTGTTACCAGAATTGTAGCTAGCTAATCTTGCATCTGGTGCATACCTGCACAATGTGCCTGTATCCCTCCACATCACTTTACAGTGGGGCATTATTGGTGTACTAGGAGCATGGTCACCACCTAGTAACTGACAACTAATTAGCCGGAAATGAACCCATGGCACACCAACCAAAACAGCATATTTCTGAAACTTTACTTATACAATAAAACCATTGCTATGTGGTAATTTTTTAAAAGGAAGTATTTTACCTTCCTGAAGAGTGTGCTTTTCTCACCTTAGCATCCACAACTCTGTTGGTAGTTGCCTGTATTTGGCTGAGATTGTTGTCCATAACGTACTTCAATGAACTGCAATTTGGAACATTTATTTTGGTATTGGGTGAAATTTGTGACATAACAGGTTACCTGCTATTCACGATCATCTCCGGATGATGAAAAAATGTGAGATCTGTTGACCTTTACTTGGCTTATGCTTCCTGTTAGATTTGGTACTCAGGTAGCTGTGCATAAAACGTATTTATTGCCCAAACCTTTCATGTAGCAGGAAGGGTATGTGCATTACAGGTTTAAGATTTTCACCTTTCATCAGTCAACAGTCTCCTGCTTCACTTACTTTAGTCAGTAAATAAACTGTATCAGGGATAAAGTATTGAAGTTTTTGCAGACCATGGAAAATAATTGTAGCTTAAAAGTTTTTGATAAAGGTCAAGTGTTGCAAACACATGGTTGCATCTCGTAATGTTAACAGTTAAATTTTTGCTAACTCTTGTGGGATACAGTACTGTGGTTTAGATGTTATGTTTCTTCATGGATCTGAGGAATATGAATCCTGTGCTTGAAATACTGGTGAGCTTTGTTTATTATTTTAAATTGTCATTAGGCTAGTGTGGCTAAATTATGTATATACTTTTTTTTTATAGTTTTATACCTAGTGGTATGAAACAAGTTTGCCATAATTGTATCTTTATATATTTAACCAGAGGTTCTGTTGCTTGCTTATAAATATGATCCACTGTTGCAAAATTTATAAGGGAATATAGAAGGGCAATAGTATTTTTCATAAACTGGCAGGGAATACACCTTAAACCCGAACATCATCCCTCAAGCTGGCTGAAGTAGTAAGACAACGTTTCATGTCAGTTTTTTTTAGTCCGGCATTTTCAGTGTGGGTGCTACTGCAGTTTTGTCAAACACGCGTAATCCCCTCCATATTGACTGTTAATCATAGACTCAGCATAATCAACTACTACAATTGTCCGTCAGTCAGTGGCAGGAATTGCTAAGGCTTATGTGACTGGGACAGCATTTTATTTTATGTGAACCTGTAACTGTAAAGTGATGTGAGCCAAGACAGTTCAGTCAGTATTATGACTGGCTACAGATTAGATTGGTGGGTTTGATTTACAGCAAGAGCCGAGTTTGCTGTTTGTCATGTCCAGACCGACTGTAGTTGCAACAAAAGGATTCTGACAGTAATGTTTGGTAATGGTTGTGCCTGATTTTTTGAACATTTTTCATTGCCTGGGCTAAAAGACCAACAACATTTTGAAGAATGGATCTGTCTCCATCTTCAAGGGGAGAGGGAGTACCTATTTTGGATGACCCATTAGAAAGAGCTGGTTTCTGTCACTGGTCCCAGTGACAGAGTGATAAAGCCCCCCCCCCCAAGGTGGTTCTCTCTCTGTCTCCTTTCTCCTTCAAATAGAGACAGATTCATTCACTGAAGCATGGTGGGTTTTTTAGCCTGAGACAATTGACAGTGTCCAAAAACCAGTCACATCTATTACAGCTCTGGTTTCCTTTCTCTGAGAGTAATGAGGCCTGAGTATGATAATTGATCACTCACCTCTGTCTAGTACCAAGCTGGAGAACATGTGAAAATATATCTGTAACCTTCTGATCCATCATTCTGGAATGATGCATAAATACAGTTACAACTTTACCTTTAAACAAATTTGGAGTGTTTTTGTGTCATAGTATATACAGATCATGTTTTAACTAACTCACTGTCATTATTGTGCTTCATTCATTTTGTGCTGCCTTGAATTGGCATGCTACATTGCATGGTAGGGCAAATTCACTATGAATTACGTGTACATGATAAATCACAGCAGTTTGGATTTGTAGGATTTTATTGTACTCTTAAGTACAGTGATGTTGCACTATTTGTAGAGAGTAATGAGCAGATGTCTCCATAAAAATGTTACCTACTTTTTAGCAAATTAGTTGACATGTGAACAGAAGAGTAAAATGCAATTGTGAACTACAAATTTGTGCAAGTGTTGTATTATGACATACAAAATATGTCATTTGTGCCCATGTTAATCTGTTCCAGGTGTGTATAAATTAATGTAAAATCATAGAATGTAAGTTATTTTTATGCTGTTTTATTAACTGTTAATCATATAAGAATATTTCAGCAGTAGTTGCAGATCTTAATGAGAGATACGTTCTGAGTTGTGAGCAGCGTTTTAAATACAATGTACTAAGAGCAGTGCCAACTCTTATATGTTCTCTTAACATAATATGGCTTACATAATTTAAAAAAATATGAAGAGGTAAAATTCACCTTATAACATGCCATGAAGGCACAGGGGGTGGGAGGGGGAGGGAGTTAGAGGTATAGCTGTACCGTTTCTTTGAATTGGTGGAGTGGTAGGTGGGGTGGGTGGATCGATGTAACACCCTGGCCACTTGAATGCTGGAAAGAGCCATAGTACCCATTATACAGGAGGCTGGAGAAAGTTATTGTGGATCCTGTGGAAGTTATTTGCTGAACCATTTGGCGTGATGGAACAAAATCTGGAAAGCACTCACTTTTATTTTATCTATTCTGCTACATAATTTATTCTCATGTATTATATACAAGTATCAAGTTTGCACCTCATAGAGGAGACAGGAGTGGATGGTGATGGCGCTTGCTGTGCGGATTGCATGACTCAGAGACATTTCTTAGCTTCCTGTGTTTCTGAGTTATCATTTAACTGACTCTGCTATTATCCAGCTTTGATTTTTAGATATTCCATGTTCTAATTGATATATGGGGATGATTTTAACCATTTCTGAGTGTAGCAAATAATGAAAATAGTAAATAATATTATCCAAATTATTTGATCTAAGGCTTCGTCATTTACAAGAAACTGTATGTGTATGTGACTTATCCAGAGTCTGTCATTTTTAAGCTGCTACAAACTTCCGTTCCATACATACGAGCAGAATTACCCATGGAGAATGTGTAGAATGTGTGAAGTGTCTGTACTGTGCTCTGAGTCTCATTCCTGTGCAGTTGCTTTAGGAGGAATGTTGATTGTTTTGTGAGAATAGTGTTCTGAGTGTACAGAAGTAATGTTGGTCACATCTTTTTAAGGTGTGTGGAAAATAAAATCAAGATGTATGTGAAATTACTGGTTTGTTTTAGTTTAGAATACATCTGATGAGGAGCAATGTGTATCTCCCCTAAGTTCAAGTGAAAATGCAGAACATTATTTGCACACACTTATAATACAAGGGAATTTAAAAAATAAGGTAACAGACACTCAGGTGGGGAGAACTATGTTCTGACTTTGATGTATACATGACAAATGGGTAGCAGAGGGTACCCTTCAGAAGAAAATGGTGTCGAGTGTCTGTAGCCAAGAGGTGACAGCTTTCTTCATGTTGATGTCTGTTGCAAAATACTTGCCAGACAGGTGCTTCTTAAGGGCTTGGTCCATAGCGATATAAATCACCGGTAGTAAAATCAGGACTGCTGTGAGAGTGGTATTTAACCTCCCAGCCATAGCACTGTAACCTCTCACAATTTCAGCTGGCAGTACAGGGTCCAGTAATTTCGATCTTTTTTGGATCACTTAAGAAGCACCTGCCTGGCAAGTTAATTGCAACAGAGACTGGTGTGAAGGAAGCTTTCACCTCCTTGCTGCAGACACTTGCCAACTTATTTTATGGCAGAATACAAAGCCTTGATGCCATAATGAGTGAAATGTATAAATGTCAATGGAAACTACAAGGAGATGTGATGTGCACCATCTGATGCCCATGTGCTGTGTATACACCCATGTGAGAATGAAGTTCTTTGGTTTTTTCCATTTTTTCTGAGAATTGTTATTGGGAAACACTGTGTTTTGTTTCACTTGTAGTATGGCATACTTATATTTTATTGATAACTTTTTTATTCTTACAGGTGGCATATAAGCTGGAGAAACATGGTGGGGGCCATAGGCAGACAAAACTGTTCACTAATGATTCCCGGACAGGTAAATCAGGGGAAGAGGCGAATTTCATTGCGATTCCAAAGCGTTACCGTAAGATTGATGTCAAGTATTCAAAGATGGGTATGGAAGACTTTGATTTTGAACAGTACAACAAGACTAAATTCTCTGGTCTTGAAGCAACTCTTCCCAACTCTTACTGCAATGCAATGCTTCAGGTAAGCATGAAGTGCCCCAACACTTGGGAGGCTTACAGTTTGAGTGTTTTTTGCTTTCACTTTGTTCCCATGGGAGTTTGCCTGTAAAGGCTGATTCTTATGATTCATCTTTATTAATGGAACTTTTAGACAGAAGGTCAAGGTCTAGTGTTAGTACCCCTCTGTATTTGAATATTTGGAATGACCCAGGTTCAAGTGTCGACCCCAAGACTGGCTATTGTGACTAAGTATTTCTTTTATTTTCTTCAGTGTGGTGAGGCAGTTAGGAGGGTCATGATCACTTCCTTTCACATTTCACTGTTCATTACTAATGGTATCATTTGTCACTAAATTAAACATGAATAAAAAATACAGTTTTATCATTTAACAACACATTTCTGACCAACTTAAATTCTCTGATTCATGTTTTGATCCAAAGACCAACATGCAGTTGGATATCTCAGCTGCTGTCAGGGAATCTCCATATAAACACATTGTTCTGTGGATTAAAACCCTTACATTTGAAATTAAATGCTAAATTTAATCATTGTCTGCCATATTTTATGTTTTAAGTAATGAATAAAATATTGTTTAATAACATCAGTTTAGAAATTAGATATTATTTGCTAACAATAGCTTGGTTTTCTTCATATTTACAGTAGTTACTTCCTTCATGATAGCAACTTGCTATGGGCTGGACAGTCCGGGGATTGAATCCCTGTGGGGGCGAGATTTTCCGCGCCCGTCCAGACCGTCCCTGGGGCCTACCCAGCCTCCTATACAATGGGTACCAGGTCCTTCCTGGAGGTAAAGCGGCCGGGGTGTGGCATTGACCACCCACCCCCATCTAGGGCCGAGGTTAAGGAAAGAGTAGAGCTATGCCTCTACTCCCCCTCTGGGCCTTCATGGCCTGTTCTAGGGTGAACTTACTTCCTTCATGACAATGAGAGCATCCCCTTTATTCTTGTGACTGGACTGTTATCACTGTATTGTTGTCCATTAAGTTATAGTGTGTGTACTCTGGTTATTATGTTTCCATTGTTGTCATTATCTTAATTTGCAAATCGTTTTACAATCTCTGTGTAGCCAAATGAACAGTCCTTACTGCATTGCATACAAAATTTTAGTTGACAAACTTGTGATTTCTTATGGTCTTGTTCTTTTGAATCTGTGAAAGGAATTTACAACATGGTAGGCCTAGGCACAGGTGATTGGGCATTTGGTTAGTTAGTGTAATGATTGATTGATTGAAGGAACTTGCACAGGACTGCAACCATCTGCAATTTATTATGTGTGGTAGAGGTGTTGGTATGGACTGGATTTTTGTAGCACAGTGTTGGCGTCTTGGTATGCTCCGTGTTGCAAACCTGGTGATGAATGGATCTTCAAGTGTAGTGAAAGTTACAGAATTTCTGGAGCAACTATGAACTAGCATCCTGTTGCAGTGAAGGGTTAAATAATCGGAAGTATAATTCTTGAAATAATTGTGCATCACCAAGTCACAACTTTGAGGACTGGTGTTTTGTCAGGTGCTGTACTACATGAACCCTGTCCGGAGCATTCTACTGTCACATCTGTGCCAGAAAGAGTTCTGCCTGGCTTGTGAGCTTGGGTATCTCTTCCACATGTTGGATACATCACAAGGATTTCCCTGTCAGTCGAGCAACTTCCTCAGAGCTTTCCGTACCGTTCCTGAAGCATCAGCACTTGGTCTTATTCTTTCTGACCAAAATCCTGAAAGCAAAAAGAAAGTGAACTTAATCCAGCTTATTCAGGTATCATACTGTATATGACTAACTATTTAACATTAAGCGTGAAAGGTAAAAATGTACTGCAGGTTGGAGTACTCATATGTAACATACAAACTCTTTGTTATAATTTGGACGTTGTGCCTTGTCATTGGTTTATTACACCACAAAATTTTGAGAACTGGTTCTGTTTATGTCTGTAGGTGGAAGTAGGGGTGAGGGATCCTGATCTGGTTCATCCACTAGAAAGTGCCTGTGTCTGTCACTTCAAGATAGTATATTTCAGTGATGGGCTTACTGTTGTTTTGGACGTTGTCTTAGGTTTATTACACAACAACATGTTGGGAAATGGGTCTGTTTTCATCTTCAATTGGAAATGGGGGAGAGAAAGCTTTTTCTAATAGGCCTAACAGATAAGGGTCCCATTTTCACACAAGGACCCAGTTTTCCAATCATTGTTATGTAGCAAACCTCATGAAGGAGAGTTTCCAAAACTTCAGTCAAGTGTACTTTGTGTACCTTTTTCAGAATTCTTAAAACTAGACATAAATTCGTTGCTATTCTCCATCCCTTATTGGTCTCAGTATTTACTTACCGCAGAACTTATGAGCAGCATATATGCTAGACTTTATAGGGTCTTAAATTGTGTTTTTATTAAAAGTAATTATGTTGTGCTGTTGACATGAACTGAGTTTTTATATCCTTCAAAATGTGTTATTTTGCTGAATTTCATTCCATGTGCTGCTTGTTATGTTGCATATGAGTGCCCCCTGTTATGAAAGTTTTCTTTGTAATATTTACCAGAGTTGGAATCGCTTCATCCTGCATCAAATTCATTATGAGATCCTAGAAACACGGAAACGAAAACTCTTGGAACAGCAACGGAAGAATGGTTTATCTCAAACATTTGGTCGTGACTACTTTGTATACAAGGAAAAGGACTTTCCATGCATACTTGGTGATATCCACTCAAGACTCATGCCGAAAGCCAATGGTGACACTTTAAGCTTCCATGATGCAGATGAAACCAGAAGTAAGAGAATCTAAAACATTCCCAGCATTCTTAATGATATTCATTTACGTCTTACACCAAAAACACTGCCAGCACATTGTCATAGCTCCAATAGTTATGGTGAAGAATGTGGTAAATATGTATGGATATCAACATCACATGAAGGTACAGTAATTAAAAATTATAATATGGTTCATCATATTTACAGAATACAGGATGATTTTTAATTGAGTGTTTAGAAATTAAAATTGTTGAAACTAGTTTGTAAGTAAAGAGGCTATACAATAAAATTTTAAGGGTTGGGAAGCTTTGGTGCCATCCTACTCCCAAAACAGTTTGCTGTGTGCATTTTATCAGGGCTGACTTGAAATCAAAATATCATACGTAGTAGTGGCCGTAGGTCTGTCTGTATCTTGGATATCCTTCACATCCACATCTGTTGAAGATGACTAAGGTGTGGGGTGTGACACCATATAGTCTGGTGTAAGTGTATCCTCATGATGGAGCAATAGGCTTCTCTGAAACATCAACAGACTTCTACCAGACAACGTAACATAATTTCCCAGAAGACAGCAATTTTTATAGTCACCACAATAAAACATTAAATCTCACAATACTGTTGAAGTAGTGTACTGATAGCTGTGAGGCAGCTTCCCCATGGGACACCACCTTTACGGAGGCCCTTGTATAGCTGGGTTCGATCTCATGCAACAAGGAAGATGGGATCTATGCTGATGATAATGTAACTACTGGCAGGGTTACCCAAGCCAAACAGGTCTCAGTGGAGAAGCCAGACAAAACTTGTCACTGGGAAATAAACCCTGGAATAAAACCTCTTTGAAGTCCTTTGAATCTTCACTTTTCTCCTCACTGGGAACATGCACATTAAAGGATACACCAGCAACCTCTCAGAATTATATATGATATCTAATCACTAACCACCTTTACTCTCTTAATTGCTGATACTATTCTTTGATGTACAAAAAAAAAACCCTGTTCCCAATTGATGATTTTCGTTTCCTTTTCCATAGAAAAAAAATATAATCCCCTGCTCTTACTGTGCCCCCTTTGTCCCACCTAACCTCCTTTACACCTATTAAATGTAATTTGTACCTCCCTGTAATTTGTAACTCCCTGGCCGATGTTGTGAGTGAACCTGAACTATATAGGCTCCATACAGTCCACGCACTAAACCTCATATCCATTTTCCACTGCATAGGTCTTACCAAAGGATCAATCCTGGTCCAAGGCACGTGTATCTTTCATAAAAAGGCCAGTTTTTATGGTGAATTGTTAGCACCTTGCCCAACCCCAAGCTGGAGGACCACCACTTGTCGGCTGTCTGCGACTGCTTATGCAACATATTTGTAGTTACGCTTTGTAATGGAGGTCAACCCTTCATCCACAACCTGAGCACATACCATGGTGACAGTGACCCACTTATCATGGGATACGCAGTACCCTTCAAAACGTCCTCCACATCATCCATTGCTAAATAAATTAGATCTTGAGCCAGAACATTGTTGTTAAGTAACCTAGGAATTACTCAGTTAACTACCCCAGTAGCAGATGCTGGGATAGCTCAGTTAATCTACAGGTTGGACAACTGGGGAATCATGATTAGATTCCTGACAAGGGAAATAGATTTATTTCTTCTCCAAAACCCCCAGACTGGGGTCTGGGGTCCACCCAAAGTCCTATTGAATGGGTACTGGGGGCAAAGTGACCATGGTGTGAATTTGACCAGTTACCTTCATCTAGCACCAAGGTTAAAAATAAGGGGGCTTTATGTCTCCTCCCTGCATTTGCCTTCATGGCATACACAAGGACAAATTTATGGTGACATTTTGCTGCCCCTGGTATCAAATTGGTCATTTTGTAATGAAGTAAAAATTCGGTATACAGTTTCTGTAATGTTGCATCTTCCATGGAAAGTTATTGTTTGAAAATACAGTGTGTTTAAAAAAACATTTATTCATTAAGCACCATTAAATTTATCAGAGCAGCATGAAAATTAGATATGTGTGTGTGTGTGTGTGTGTGTGTGTGTGTACTTCCATGGGCATGAAATTGTAGTTTATGGTTTACTGTGAAAGGAAGATTTATGGTTTTAATGGCAGTTCATCATCATTATTGATCATGTTTCTGGATGACAATACATTCAGATGTGGACTCTACTGTTCATTTCTTATAGACTGCTATTGTTCCCATCTGCTAGGTGCATCCTGGTGACAGTCATCTTAGTCTGCCAAAATGTTGTAGCATTGATGAATAGTATTTGGCTGTCAAAGTCAATATAATTATGTTTCAACTGTTTTAAAACTTGAGTCTCTTGGAGACACTAAAGATATATACTTTGTTGTTATGTAGCTGATCGCACAAGAAGATTTCATAACCTACATGTGCATGAGGCAGCCTGGATAGTGTAGTCAGTTTAGTGACCAGGCTACAGACTGGACAGTCCAGGGTTAGAATCCTGGCAGGGGCAGGAGATTTTTCTCTTCATTGAAACATGCAGACCAGCTGTGGGGCCCAACCAGCCTCCTATTAAATGGGTACCAGCCAAGTTTCCCAGACATAAAATGACTCAGGTCTAGAGCTGACCGCTCTCCTCCATCTAGTTTTGAGATCTTTCCCCTTTATGCCTTCATGGTGATGGCAGGGACAATGTTATCCTTTTTTAGGCTTGTTTGCCAAATTGCAAAAAGTGACTAGTAGCTTCTTCATGTGCATCTGTCTTGTATTAGTAACATGATTCTGGTATGCTATATCTTAAATTGTGCATTATTTATTTCTTGCTGTGGAAGCCTGGATTTAGGTGTAATCTCATTGCAGTCCATGTGGAATTTGTGATGGACAGGCAACAGACAGTTTTTTTCCCCCCTGCTGTTATTCTGCAGATAACTTGCCTGTGTTACTTTCAGCCCCCCCTTTTTTGCCTAACTCAGCTTATCAGTCGTTTCGCATGTCTTAATCTCAGGGAATCTAAGTGTTCTAAGTAGCAGAACAGTAATTTTATAAACAATTGAACACTATTAACCTTTTGGCGTCGGAATTATATTTTTAAATTTTAGCACACTCTGCATACAGGAACCAAATACGTTAGATTTATGAAACAAACTGCATATTGAAGAGGAAAAAACGGAGAGTATATACCATGTTTAAAATATTCAGTACCTATATTTGTTGAATAAATATATAAAATGCAACCTTTAGAGGTTAGCGGTGCGGTACAACCACTATAGGTGTCGTTAGGCATCAAACGGTTAATATTATTTGTATTATTTCATGGTTATTAGAGTTTGTATATTTTCTTATGTGGATGTGTCTTTGAAAAATGTATGCACTGCTAGCCTTGGTATCACGTACGCAGCTTATTACATCCTGGGTAGGAAACAGACTACTTGCTTACGTTAAGGATTCAAATTCGCACGATTCAAGTCCATGCCCCCTTAAATATTCTTACTCTTCCCAATTGGCTAACTGGTTAAATCCCACTACTCCCTAATAGAATCAACAGTCAAAATTTGATACACTTTGTTTCTATTGACTCACTTATGTAGCGCTGTTGTTTATTGGTGTGATGCCAGTGTTTCTGGCCGAAAATTGCTGGTGTGATGAAACAACATGGAACGCTTGACAGGAGGGGATAATGAAAGCTCAGTGAAGGAAGTGGTTCTCTTCAGTTACTTTGCCCTTTTCAGCTTGCCCTTATACAATTTCTTTTATGTTGGTGTGACAGCCTTCATCTTTTACTTTAAATTTCAGGCACCTATACATGATTGGTTGAGAGTTAAGAACTTCCTGGGTATCAGTCTGCTTCAAATCTGTAAATCCTTCATCTGGAACTGGCTAACATGAGGATGTTTGTTATTTCTTTTTGCTGATTGGGAAGTTCCTGGAAGTCATTAAATACTTCAGGCCAAGGCTTCCTACAGCATCCAAGTCACACTAACAAAGGTCTCTTTCTGACTTACATCCAACATACTGTGGATGGTGCTGCAGGAGTGAAGTGGTGTTCTTAGGCAGATACACGGCTGGGGTATTTGAGTGGGTGAAACCACGATCCTGGACAAGGAGGACCTTGAATACTAGATTCTTGGACTTCAGGTACCGTTCAGTCGTATGAAAAGAGCGAACCAGTCTAGCATCTGCTTCATCTTCCAATTCTTCATAATAAGACCTAAAAAACAATGACAAGTGGCTCTTGTTCTTCCTCTTTAGGGTCTGAGAACTGTAAAAAACAGTAGATCAGCGTAGGTTGTATTATAAAGTTCTTTAAAACATTAGAAGAGAATAGAAGGATGATGTAATTCTTTGATATTTTAAAACCTGGGTAAGTTTTTTCCCTCTCAGATCTGAATGTAGGACGGTTATCCAGAAATTAAAGATACAAAATGGGTGGGAGAGGAAGGGAAATCACCGCTGTGAAGGTGCACTCTTGTGTCTAGCATGCTCCCATTTCCATTTGTTTTTGCATGTAAAGAAACGTCTGACCAGCCAGAAATTTCATGAACACAAAGAGGTGAAAAACAAAATCACTACATGTTTGCATGTGCAGGCAGCAGAGTTCTGTGACATCGAATACAAAAACTCATACCCAGGCAAAGCGCCTTGACAGAAGTGGGTATTATGTTGAAAAATAGTCGAAGGTATTTTCAGGACATCCTACATACATGTTGGTATTTCCTTCCAAAACAGGTGTGTCTGCTTGGAGTGGTAAATAGGCTTCTTCAAAATACTCTGTTTGCTTATTACCAGCCACATGATTAGCACATGGCTGATTCTGCTCTTCTCTCATGTTGTGAAGGCTCTTCTTCTTCTTAAAATTTGCACATCACCTTTCACTGGCATGGAAGCTGCCCTTCTTACCCCAAGACCCTGCCTGGTGGTCTCAATCACCACAGTGTCACTGACTGACAACCCTTTCCTGTTGTGCTTCATCTTTCACCCTTACATGCAAGCTTCTTTCCGCCTTATTGAGCAAAGGGTCATGACAACATACGCAAGCAATTTTTGTACTTGTTTGAGCCATGAACTTAATGCTTTCCCCATTTTGTTAAATACAGGGCATTCCTAAATTAGTTACAAAAAACTAAGGCATAATAACACAGAAAGTAGAAAACTTAGAGTGTTATGATATATCACAAAATGCAGTATATATTTAAGTTTTATCTACTGATATTCACAGGTGTTCAGTTTGGTGTCCTCATGTCACATGCAGATGTCCCATCTGTAAGTGATTTTGTCCTGAATCCTATAAATCATGTCCGCATCTGTGGCCACAACCACTTCTGTTATCCATGTCTGTAATTCTTCCAAACTTGCAGGAAGAATTGGAACAAAAACTTTGTCTTTAATATCCCCACACACAAAAGTTCAGGGGTGTTAAATCAGGCATTCATGGTAGCCAAGCTATTGTTCCACCATGTTCAATCCAAACAACCATCTGCTGCTTGATGTGAGGTAACTAAATTGAAAAACCTGTGAATGTATGTAGATAAAACTTAAACATATGCGGAATTTTTTTATATATATCATAATACTATAAGTTTTGTATTTACTGTGTTATTACACATTGGTTTTATATAACTAATTTAGGATTTTGCATGTTGAGGTTTGCCTTTGAGTGTTTTATGTTATTCTGTGTGATGTGTGTTATTGTATTGTATTGTATTGTGCTATACTGTATTGTATTGTCCTGTCTTGCATTGTAGCACCCTGCTACCAGGTATAAACCCATTTGCAGTTAATAATAATGATAATATATATGTGTGAAACCATTGATTTGTTTACTCTGTAATGGTGTCTAAATGCTGCAGTGCTCATTCCCCTGTCAGACTTATTCCACACCTCCACCTTATGTAACAAAAACACCATTTTTTCTTTCTCCTCCATATGCCCTCCATGAACATGTACATCACCCTTTTCAGACATAACTAAAATGTAGGGGCAACAGTTAGTTCTAAAAATTGTGAAAAATGCAGTCAAAGTGCATTTATATTCAGCAGTATCTAGGTAGGCAGGCAGGCATATATAGCTTCTTGCACATTACTATGCAAGCACAATCATGAATAAGAAAGGGAACTACACTGCAATGCACAAGGGCTGTCAGAATAATTTCTCCATGAATAAATGAAACTCTGATGTGCAAACCCACAAATGAGACATGTCTACTGTAACAAGTTGTTCCCAAAATGAATAAAAATTATGATAATCTTGATCAAAATATTATCAGAATGTCAGTAGCACCAATAATCCTGTCAGCAACTAGTGTGGTGCTGCGCAAGAATTTCAAACTTATAAACATGAAACAAGGCATTTCAAACATCTACAACAGTGCTTGGAACATGCCACACTGTCTGCAGATTTGTCAGTGTAAAAGGATAATTTTGGCAAAACTTGTAATTGCTTTAGTGTAATATGCAATTAAATTAACTGGTGCAAGACTTGTGCGCAAACAAATGAAGCAGTAGTAGCAGCAGCAGTAGTAGTAGTAGTAGTAGTAGTAGTAGTAGTAGTAGTAGTAGCAGTAGTAGCAGCAGCAGCACCCTGAATATAACATATTAATAATCTCAACAAATAAAGAAATAGTGGCCTGTGATAATTTGCTCATCAGCTTAATATTTTTTACTTATCATCTAAATAGTAATATCCAACATCTTGAGGACTAAAAGTGCAAGATGTTTTAACATACCACTTGTTTCAAAATAATTTATGAATGGTTGTGGCTGTGGTCTGTGAAAGTATTAAGTTCATTTCTTTGTGTTGCATGTGAAAAGGTGAGAGACAAGAGAAAGGAAAAACCAGTTCTGCAAGGGAAGAGCAAGATGAGGAAACTGAAATTACTCGTCTCTTTGGGATGAAACAAATTCACGTTCACAGATGTCTAAAATGTGGCCGTGAAGTTAGCAAAGAGTCTATAGTTCTGCTGTGTAATCTTATATATCCAGACATTAGTACAGGTATGAGTTCAGATTTATTGGACAATAACATAGGAGTCCCGTGTAGTTCAATAGTTATATTTAGTTGGGAATTTGTTGTTGGTGTCACATTAGAAATGGAAAAAGTTGTTTGTACCATGCTTGCTTTGCAGTGAGATATTGTCAGTTTCATTATCTCACATGCATTTTGCTTGGAGCACAACTGACAACATTCAATAGAATGTACCATTTTTTTACGTTCTCTGAACCATATATTGCGATACATACATGTGAAAATAACCAACAAGATGCACAGTTTCTTTCATTAATTTATTCCAATTAAACTATTCTCTACATTCTTCAAAAAAATAATTGTTCATTATCAGGAAGTCATTTCTGTACACGAAGCATACAATATTTTATAATGCTGAAATTGTATTAAAATTATGTGAATGTCTATTTATACAGTGTCATTAAAAATGTAAAACCCTACATTAAGATGAAAAAAAAATTACGCTCCTAATGACATTGTATATATAAACAATTTGCATAGTTTTAATATAATCTCAGTATGATAAAATACTCTATACTGCGTGTACAGAAATAACCTCCCGATGGTGCACAATGATTTGTTTGAAACATGTAGACGATAGTTTAATTGGAATAAATTAATGAGAAAAAGTGTGCATCTCGTTGGTTATTTTCACGTGTTGCATGTACCATGTTCAGTTATTATGGAAGGCATCTCATAGAGACAATAAACATTATGCAGTGGTGGCATTCATATTATTTTGTAAACATGTGTAATTAATTTAAGATTCATTATAATTTTGATGTGTGCTGTTATTTAGTAACATATCTTACTTATGTTCTAGGAAAAGCAGAGTTCAGTTTCAGTGATGTGCTACTACAAAGTTTGTGTCCAGAGCAGGTAACTCCAGCGTGGTGTGACTGCTGTGAGAAATATCAGCCAACTGTGCAGTCTCGCCAGTTAAAAGTTCTGCCAAAGGTTCTTGCCATGAACTGTGGTCTTGACAATCAACAGGTTGGAATATTTATTTTTAAATATATAACCTAATATTTTTATAGCCACTGTCTTGCATTATTATATCTTTGCACTGCCATCTATATGCAGTGCCATTACAAATACATATTCAAGCTGTGTGTACTGTCAGCTCTTTCAGCATAATGGCAAGTACATATGCAGTCTATGCATCCTGTCACTGGTGTGTTGACTGAGCAAACTGGTGTAAGCATTAAAACTTCAGACTTGTAACTGGGAGGTGTCTGATCTGAACCAGGATGTAAAAATTCTCCAGACTTCCAAGGATCACATCCATGGACCACATTTTTCCAATAAGTTTCAGTCCATTTCCTCACATATACAGGGCCAAATTCTTGAGGTAATAGACAAAGAAATTCTCAAAAATCTGAAGGATCACATCCTCAGAGCATGAAATTTTCAACAGGACACTGTATTAGTCTTGCTTCAACTTGCCATTTTTAGGTGTGTTTGCAAACTTGCATAAAGCAACTATTAGCTTCATCATATATGTCTGTCCATCTGCATGGAACAGCTCCGCTTCCACTGAACAGATTTTTGTGACATTATATTTGAACACTTTTTGAAAATCTGTTAAGAAAATTCAAGTTTCGTTAAAATCAAACAGGAATAACAGGTACTTTGTGTGAAAACCTATGCACATTTGTGACAATATCTTTGCTGAATTCTTCTTAGAATGAGAAGTGTTTTTAACAAAGAATGTAGTGAAACTCAAAACACATGTTTTATGTTCAATAACTTTTTTAAAAAATTGTACGCTGGGTGTGAGATAATGTGGAAAATTGCTGTAGAGCCAGAGCTCACAGTTGACAATATAACACAACATATGCTGTTTGCATGTTTGATAACTAAGGCCACAAACACACAATCAGAATGTAATATTTATAGCTTTTCCACAGCAACAGTGGTTAGATAAATGTGCCTCAAGTTCTGTTATATATACATTGTCTATCTTGTTTTCCACTCACCTGGCCATGATCCAGGTTCTTGTATACGATTTTGGAATTGCCAATAAGACATGACCCTAAGAGGCACATGATCATTATAACATCGTGGTGGTGGTGGTGGTGGTGGTGGCGGCGGCAGTGGCGGTGGTGGTGATAGTGGTGATAGTGGTGATGGAATTGTGCACAGTGTGCAAAGTTAATTATGACATTTGCTGTAGTCTATGATAGGCTGTTGTTCATATAAGTTATTTATAAGCTGCCATTGTTTCTGGCATGTCATTGATCACTGATAAATTCATAACAGCTGTCAAAATGTTACTTGTAAACAAGCAGTGATTAATGAATATTTTATTGTCTTGTGATTTTAAAATTAAAAACCCACTGTGTTCCACATTCTTGTCACAGCCATATATCTTTGTCCCAGATACAGATGTTTAAAAAAAAGTGATATCTTGCTCCTATTAATGGCTGGAAATGGGGGGAAACTCACATGTAAACACTGTTTACTGTCATTTCAAAATATTGGCTTTGTATAAAAGTTTTGTTTTATGAATCTGTGGAAAGGATACAGACTTCTTGCAGTTTCATTATATTGTCGGTAGTGAAGGGTATGTAGTGGAAGGGCACGTAAGGAACTGGTGGCATAATTTAAAGTACTTTGCTGCCATTTTCAGCCAGCCTAGAATGGAACAGTACAATATAACAATAATATTTAAATGTCAGATATTAATGTAGAAACAGAATTTATAAATATAAATGTGTCTTTTGAAACTTAGGTAAGTACATCTGCACAAGTCACAGCATGTAGGTTGCTAACCTGTTTTATGTGATAACTGTGCAATGTATTCCACCTGCATCAGTTACATATTATTGAAACTGTGACTGACCTCTTCTTTTACAGAATAAACATTTCTGGCAAATGCAAATGGACCAGATTGTTCAGAAAGTACTAGACCAATCTGGTGTCCAAGCTATTGGTGGTTCAACTGGCAAACCATGTCGGTATGGCTCCAACTGTTCTAGATCAGGTTGCCGTTTTAAACATGCTGGCAGGCAAGGAGGTAATTGTTAGTTCAGACTTCATGGTTATGTAAATTCATATTTTTAAGTTTCAGTTTGTCCTTATAAGTGTACATTTCTGAGCATGACTTTCTCAGAATAAATGTAATCACTGCAAACACATAGTACTTTGTCCTGAATTTCTATTTAATAGGCATATTCCTTCATTATCAATCATCTGCTTTATTTTGGTAGTGTTACTGATTGTGCGCAGTTCACATATTACTGTTTTATACACAAAGGTGATTCTTTTGTCCTAGCACTTTCTGCCCTCAAATCAATATCACATCCCAAATTCTGGCAAGAGAGGTTGGCAGAGGTGGAAGAAGGTGTCACTAAATGTAGCTTAGTAATGGGAGTTATTAATTCATGAAGAATGCTGTGCCATAAGCACAAGAAGGTAGGGTTGGGTTCAGTCTCAGGGTAGTCCTTGTGGGATGTGTGGGCAAAAAAAAACTAGTACTGGGGCAGATTTTTGTCTTGAGAACTTGGGTTTTCCCTGCCAATGAATTCCTCAGTGCTCCACACTCATCTGTCATCTGAGGCTGGTACAGTATGCCTGTTTGATGCAGCAGTACCAGAGACTGACTCTCAGCCTTTGCTGAAATTTAAACGATATATCATGAAAAGGGAGTTTTGCAGAAAGAGTTTATACTTGTTAGTGAGTGTTTGTATCAGATTGAGATTAGAAACAGGTTTGCAGCTTTGGAGAACTTAAATGGAGACGAGAACGTTAATAGGACTTGGGAAAACATTAAAGAGAATATCAAAACCTCAGCTAGAGAGAACCTAGGTCTGCACAAATGGAAGCAGCATAAACCATGGTTTGATAAAGAATGTATAGATTTCTTAGATCAGAGGAAGCAGGCTAACATGCAGTGGATACAGGATCCAAGCCGAAGCAATGTAGATAATCTGAACAATGTAAGATGTAATGCTAGC